>Ga0213869_10000857_pt1 | contig 23683 bp, 32 predicted proteins | sample PICome_10_FD_160083 | JGI IMG/M metagenome (GOLD analysis project Ga0213869, IMG submission 160083) | Coastal seawater microbial communities near Pivers Island, North Carolina, United States - PICO132 | ecosystem: Environmental > Aquatic > Marine > Coastal | place: USA: North Carolina...
ATGATGGTTCCTCCGTCAAAAGCTGCTCACGCTTTCGTTAGTACAGGACTATAATGATGATTGAAGTCGAAGTAAAAAACATTGACCAAAAGATCTCTGCTCTGCAGGAAGCTCAAAACGCAATGCTAACATTGAATAAGCATTTAGGCAAGGAGTACTACTCAGGAGATATCTTAAGTATGATTTCAGAGCTTAAGGTAGATCTTGCTGAAATTCGTAGTGAAAAAAGTTTAACTTTTTAAGAAATAACTATTGACATCATAAAGAAACTATGGTATAATGGTTGTATAAATTAAATTAATCAGGAAATAAATTATGAAATTATCTAAAAGTGAAATGACTAAATTGGAAACTTTAATCAACAAAGCTGAAGGTACTGATGTATCAGTTATCATTCAGATGATTAAGGCAAAGCAAAGGAACGATCAGTTTAAAGCTGCTAGGTCTTTTGAAGTTGGTCAAACAGTTTCCTTTACTACAAGGATCGGTGAAAAGATCGTTGGTGAGGTTATGAAAGTCAATACCAAGAACATCAAGGTAAAGACATCTCAAGGTAACTGGAACGTTACTGCTTCGTTACTGTCAGCTGCTTAAAGAATTAGTCTATCGTCTACTCGACGCGTCTCCACGGAGAGCACCATACTGAGTAGACGATAGGCTTCTTTATTACTGCCGCGGTGGTGAAATTGGTAAACACAAGGGACTTAAAATCCCTCGGCTTAACGGCCTTGTCGGTTCAAGTCCGACTCGCGGTACCATATTTTTAGAGAAAGGAAAGTAAATGAGTAATGTAATTCAATTCCCAATGGATCGTATTCGGTTAAGTCCTACTGGTGAAGACTTCTTTCTAGATCATGTTATCAGAACCGAACAGCAGTTTATTGACCTAGAGGAAGAGACCGAACGAATGCTTGAGCAAGCAAAGGCTATCGAAGCACAATCAAAACTTATTCTTGAAATGATAAAGGCCAAAGATGATTAATAACCCAGCTTTAGAAAAGCCGTATATCCAATTGATATGCAATCCATACGAAGATAAAAGTTCAACTAATACACGAATCACCATTGACGTAATGGAAAAAGATTTGAGCAAAGATGATATGATTGAAGTATTAGAAACTTTTATGAAATCAATGGGATATCATTTTAATCAAGGCGAACACTTAGGCATTGAATATGAAGGTTGACTATTGACATTTGGTTTAACTTTTGTTATAATATACACTATGAATATTTTTATTTTAGACAACGATCCAATAAAAGCAGCTCAATCTCAGTGCGACAAGCATGTCGTCAAAATGATTATTGAGTCTGCTCAAATGTTATCGACCGTTCATCGTATGTTGGACGGCAAAATGGAACGTAGGCCTTCAAAGTCTGGTTCTATGCTAAAGTATTATTACCTTGAAGACGGTCGCGAAGATACACTCTACAAAGCCTGTCATCATAATCATCCATCCACGGTTTGGACGAGAGAATCAAAAGCCAACTATGATTGGCACTACAAACACTTTATTGCGTTGTGTGATGAATACACTTATCGTTACGGTAAGATCCACATGACAGATACTAAATTAAGACAAGCATTAAAACAAGTTCCAATTAATATACCTGATATAGGACCAACTAAATTTAAGTTAGCAATGAGTTCTAATCCTGAGTGTATATTTGAAGACGCCGTTAAATCGTATCGTGCTTTTTATCATACCAAAGAAGAAAGATTTAATTTGGTATGGACGAAAAGAATGATTCCTGACTGGTGGCAAGGTCAGAGATTAGCTTAGTTATAATTATAGTAAATAAAGGAGAAGTGTATGGTTAATATAGCAGTACAATTATTAGAGGATGCTGATAATAGGGCAATAGATAAGCGAGAGTTATTACAAGCTTGTCTTGAAAGTATGTCTGAAGATCAGATTTATGAAATGGCAATCCTTCATGGATTCATTGGAGAACCTGAAATAGAAAAGGATCTTTGTTTTGAGAGCTCTACACAAGAACGTATCATTGATGCTGTACTTGCTAGGCATGGTGAATAATGTACGTTGAGCAGTGGATGTTTTGGGTAACAGCTATTGTCTTTACAGCATCAGGATATTACTTTGCATCAAATCATTTCGTATATCAGGATGTAAAAAGAATTACACAAAATGTAATTGATACTTTAACGGCTGAAGGATTTTTATACACGGAGTTTGACGACCGCGGCGAAGAGCAGCTTGTTAGACATCCTTTCCATGATACACACTTAGAGGAAGAGCAAGATGATACCAGAAGTAGCTGAAATAAAAACAAACTATAATGTACCGTACACACCTCCGATTATCGAGTATAGTCAACAGACGGTTAAGACAGTCATTAAAGTAAATGGTGAATTTCAACAAGAGACAGTATATACATATGATAAGTATGGTCGTTTAGTTACGACTGCAGTACAAAGTCATATGATCGGCGAGATATGATTACTGACTTTACACTTTTTAACGTTTCTATTATTAATCCATCCACAATGGAAAAAATTGACCAAGGTGAGATGAGATATAAACATGCAAAAGATTTTCTTAATAAAATGGATAAGCAAGGAATACCTGTAATTGTTGAAGCAATCAACGATTCTGATGTAGCAGATTTCATATTATCAAATAATTAAACTTTTTTCATAAAAACTATTGACATTAGTAAAGAACTATAGTATAATAATCGTATATTGAGGGAAACACCCCAACTCGCAAGAGAAAGTAGATTCGCGATCTACAAGCAGTTGAGATACCCCGAGGTCATAAAGGCTGTCCTTATCAGACAGAGGCCAAGGAACAAAAGGTGGACAACCCATACGGCAGCTTGAGGAAGGCCGCTCAGGAAATGAGATAATATGGTGGGATAGAACAAATCAATATAGGTGGTACTAAACCCCAACCGCACATGAAGAAACTCTATATGTGGTAGTGATTTAGATATCCGCAATGTGAAAGAGATAGATTAGTCCGCAAGGCTAATGACACAGCTCGGCAGAGCAGGATCTTTCTTCCTTGGACCTGAGAGTATGCTTAAGTGTTACCCAGGACTCTGAAGTTAACGAATAACATGTAAGGCCGACGTTGGGTACCACCGCACTAATTTTTCAGTTTAAGGCTGTTTGACTACGAATCTCAAAGACTCACTATTTAACTCTTTTAGAGATCAAGTCAAACAGCCTTTCTTATAAGGAACAGATTATGATACCATGGATAGGAACTCGAAGATCAAAATTGGCTCGAGCCTACACCGACAAAGCACAGCAGCTTGTCCCAGGTAATATAGTTCTTATTGATTCTCAAGCAGATTTAAATCCTACTACATCAATTGAAGAGATGGGTGGTAAAGGTGTCTTTTGTAAAGAGATAGAACAAGCTCTTATTGATAGAGAAATAGATATTGCAGTTCATGCATTTAAAGATCTTACAAGAGACAACGATGAACTGCTCGAGATATCATGTGTATTAGAAAGAAACGATTTCAGAGATTGCTTAATTGGTAATAATGTTAATCCTAGAACAATAGGTACATCAAGTCCACGCAGAATAGCTCAGCTACAGGACCTCTATCCTCATTCTCAGATCATTCCAATACGCGGCAATATAGATACTCGTATCGCGAAACAAGAGAATGGAGAGTACGACGCGATCGTATTAGCAAAAGCTGGTGTTGACGAATTGAGATACGACCATAAAGTATCAAGAGTATTTGGAACCGCTGAAATGTTGCCTGCACCTGGCCAAGGTGTAATTGCTTTACAGACTCGCAAACCTACAAATCAAAAAGACACAGACATTACTGTTATGACTGCATCAAGAAATCATTGGGATACTTGGTATTGTGTTATGGCAGAAAAGTATATGTTGGCTGCAGTAGATGGAGATTGCCAAACTCCTATAGGATGTCTTTCATATATAGAAAGTGATAACATAAGAATGATAGCAAAGAATTTTGAAACAGATAAGATAGCAATTGAGAATGGCCCTATCAAAGAATACAAGGAACTAGGACATAAACTTGGTTCACAATTAATATGAAACCACTAACGAAACAAATCCATAAAGAAACTTCATTTCAGATCGCAACCGGATTAGCGATTAATTACCCTTTAAACCTCTTTTTGCTGTATATCTATATAGAACGGTTTGGTATTACTGATCCTATCACGTTAGGGACTCTGGTCACTCTAGTAATGACTATTGTTGCTTATACACGTATCTTTTTGATCCGATCATACTTCTCTAAAAAATAATTCATTTTATTCTCATAAAACTATTGACATTCATTGTGAGATAGATTATAATTGTTGTATAAATTAAATTAAAGGAGAAGATATGAGTTGTGAATGGAATGAAATTGTGTTGGAACAATTAAAAGAAGAAGGTGAATCACTGGGTCTCGAAGGAGAACAGTTGGAACACTTTGTTGATGAACAGTTTGAACAGAGGGCAGGTTAATGTTAGATTTAAGTTATATAGAAGTTAATGCAGATACCTGTAAATATAAGAAAGACGGTTTAACATATACCGCTATCATCAAGGAAGTAACTCCTTATCATTTATCAGTAAAGCCAATTAGTGCTGTAAACTATCAAGATGGAACTTATCTAACTAACATGGATACTGATTTCATTGGTGAGAATTTTTCATCAGAATGTTATGATGTTATTGAATTAGAAATTTGGATGGACGGAAGAGGATGTGATAACTCTGCTATCGGTGTTTCAGGTTGTTATGAACCTTGGAGAAACTGCGCTGCATAAAAAAGGCAACCCCGAAGGGTTGCCCAAATGTTCCGAAGAACTTTTAATTGTGGTTTAGTTGACCTAAACTCTTAGTATTAGAATAAGTTAGAGATTCTTACTTTTCTGTAATACTTGTTGGTATCCTGAGTCAATGCACCAGAACCTTGAGTGGCTCCTTGAGCAAAAGGATTAGCAACCATACCGTAACGAGTTTTGAAACCAATTTTTGGTTGGAAGCTATTTTCACCAACCGCACGAACCATTTGTAATGGGACGTATGGGCAGTAGAATAAACCTGCATCAAATGCAGATGAACCCTTATAACCAACTACTAAGTAGTTGCCGCCTGCGAATGGATCAACATATACTCTGAAACGTCCGTTAAGAACACCAGCAAAAGTATTACCAGTATCATCAACTTCTAAGTTGTTAGAGTTAAGAGCAGGAGTGTAGTCAAGTACACCAGCCATTTGTAAAGCAGAAGCTACATCTGAAGAACAGATAACAACGTTACCTTTTCCACGTCTTGTATCTTTAGCGATAGCATTAGCTTCTTGCTCGATTTGGAACATCAAGCCTTTGAACTTCTCTACTGACCAACGGCCGTTAGCGTCAACATCTAAGTCAAATACGCCAGCAGCTGCAGTTCCAGCAGCACCTACTACAGAAGTAGTATAAATGGTTCTAACAACTTCACGGTTGATCTCAGTTAAGATTTCAGTTTGAAGAATGTTAGCAAGTTCTGTCTCAGCGTCTAGGCCGTGAACAGCTTTAAGATCCTGAGCAAGCTCAGTTGTGTACTCAGCTTTTAGAGCACGAGTCTTAGCAGAAACAGTTACTTTCTCGATTGAGAAGGCCATTTCAGCATAGTTAGTACCGTTACCGTCGCCTAAGGCTTCAGCTTCAGTTGTTCCCATACCAGTACCAGTTGTGACCAACGCAGTATTAGCATTAGGTAAAGTGTTAGCATGAGTACCTGCTCCACCGAAGTCTGTATCAGCTTCGTTGAATAATGCCTCTGTGCCACCCTGTGAACCATAAGTTGAACGCATTGCGAAGATAAGTCCTGTAGGACCAGTCATCGGCTGAACACCACAGATGTCATATGCGATTAAGTTAGGTACAGCACGTCTTACCAATGAGATAAGAATTGGATCGTAACCTGCAGTAGGACCAGTTGCAGTTGAACCACCACTAAATCCACCAGTTCCGGCGTCGTTAGCAGGTGCTTCTGAAAGCAAGCTTGTCATGTTAGCAGATAAATCACCAGTTTCCATAAGTGCTTTTTCTGTGTTCTCAAGAATAGTGGCTGTTACCGCTTTTCTGTGAGAATCTTGAATTGGTGAAAAAGAGTCATGTGCCAGAATTGGCTCCCACTTTTCCACAAGTCTTTGATAGTTATCCATTTTGGATTCTCCTATTTTTATTAAAGTTTAATTTAAAAAATTAACTATTCTTTATTTTCTTGTGTTGAAAGCATCAACAAGAGCATTAATAGAGCTGTAATCAGAAGATGGTTTAACAACTTCCTGTTCCTCTAGAATAATTTCGTCACTTTCTTCTTGTACATCTCTATTTTCAACTAGAGGTTTGTCACTGAAGAATGACTCCTTAATTACTGTAAGATTCTCTGTATAACCAGCGACATCTTCAATATCAAGTTTTTCTGACAATACTTTCAAACGCTCAACCTGATTTTCAGATAAGCCTTCTGATAGTTCGTCAAATACTTTACCAGCTTTGTAAGAAGCAATTTCTTTTTGTAGGTCGATGTTCTCGGCTACTAAATCATTTGCTTTTCCTTCCAACTCTGATACTTGTCCTTCTAAGTTTTCCACAACATCAACAGTTTCTTCTGAAACGCTAACATTATGTTCAACAAATAAGTTCTTTAATCCAGACATTAATGATTCCGCCATCTCAACCTTAATTCCAGATTCGATTGCGATTTCATTTTCAGCCATCCACTCAGTTACTACGTAATCTAAGTACTTGTCTACATTTTCGGAAATAGTATCTAATTTACTAGTTACTGCTTCTTCTAAAGACTCGTCCAAAGATTTAGTTAGCTCTTCACGTAAAGCTTCTTCTTTTTGGATTACTTGTTCGTTTACTGCAGCTTCAAATACTAAAGTCATTTTAGCTTTAAAGTCTTCTGATAAATCTTCGCCTTCGATGATTGACTCAATAGAAGATTCAACCACAATCTCTTCGACTGTTTCTACTTCTTCTTCTACTTCTACTTCAGTTTCTTCAGCAGTTGGGACCGGCTTTCCAGCATCACCTTGTTCTGGTGTTACTTTCTTAGGGTCGACAGCTCCTTTAGGCTCATCAGTTGTGGTCTTCTTTAGTTTGTCCTTTTTGCCTTCTCCACCTTCAGGTGTAACAGGTGTTGGAACACTAGAGACTCCATCATCAGCAACGATTTTATTTTTTTCGTCTGCCATTATTTTTCTCCTTTAATTTGTTATTCTATACAAATATTAATTTATAATAAACTTGACTGTTTTATTTATAAAAATTTAATTTTTCAAAGAACGGACAAATGATTCAAACATCTTTGCCGCCGCTACTTCGTCAATTGTCTTTACTACAGTCCTATATTGTTTTTCTACCTTCTGCTGGATTTCTTCAACCATTTCAGTGGCTTTCCAATTTCCAGAAGCAATATCGTAGTAATACTCCACGTTCTCCATGATTCCATTTACGAACGCATTTGGTGCAGAAGGGTCAGTAACAATATCAACAGTAGATAGATGAAAATCCTTTTGGACTTCCATGACTCCGTCTCTACCTGCCTTGACTGAACCAAGACCACGTGTCGAAACACCGATCTTAACGCCTTCATCTAGTAGGCTTTTAACAATTTCTCCCATAGGGGTTGATAAGATTTTAGCCTTACCGTAGAAATCATTTTTATCGCGTCTCATCTCAGTAATTAGATGTGAAACACGATCCCCGTTGATCTGAGGACCATCAGGATGACCTAATTCTCCAAGAGCACGTTTAGTTTCAATAAACTCTTTTTGATAACGATTCATCTCGTTTTCTAAAGTTGTGCTTGGATAAATTCTTCCGTTGCGATTTTTTAAATCGCCTTGCATGAAGATTCCTTCTATAAAGTAACTTTTCTTACCATCAGCCGCCGCTTCAGTAATTACTTCTAAATCTTCAATTGTTTCTGTTATTAAATTCATAATCGTTTCCTATTAAAAATTATTTATATTAGTTAGGTATAATGCGCAACGCCGACCATAAGTACGCTGGATGCGGCTGTTAGAGTATCTGTAGGATCCTTTTTAATAAAGGTTACACCTGACCCAACGGTAACTGTACCAATTGTGTTTGATCCGCTATCCTTTTGAGTTACGAGAATACCTGATGCTGTAGCATTAAAACATCTAACTACTGATGCTCCGCCTACTGTACTTGCAGTAGTAACTCCGGCCTCAGTTCCTTTTAGTTTAACTATACTTGGCATTATATGTTCTCCTTAGCAAAATTGAGGATCTCGTTAAAGCCTGCCTCGTTACTAACTAATACTTTATACATTTCTTTTGTATTATCTTCTGTTAATTCGTCAAACATTTTGTTTAGTAAATTTGCATCTTCTTCTTTAATATCAATTGAAGTTGCATCTTCTAAATCAAAACTACCTACTTCGAATGCTTCTCCGTAACCAGCTTTAGCAAATATCTTTGCTGCGCCTAATGGCTTACCGCTGACCATTGCATCACCTTTTGCGTATGCATATAATGATTTAACATTTGAGAATACTTCTGCTAATTTATTCTGCCACCACTCTTCAGGATCTGTTCCTGAACCAAGGTACTCTTCAATTTCCTGAGAAGCATAACAAATAAAATGTAGTTGTTTCATCATCATTGGAATTTCTTGTTGGGGACTCTCAAGCAATTCTTCCTCTGTTGATACCTTATCTAACATTTCTTTGAACGTTAACGAAATTGTTTTACCATTTGAATCTTTAATAGAAACAGATGTTGGAGAAACCTTAGGCTTCTTAATTGGTTTAGCTTCAGGTTCTAAAGAATCTTTATTATCTTCTGCATCAACTTTATCTTCTTTAGTTTCTGCTTTCTTGGCAGGTTTCTTTTCGGCTTTTAAAGTATCGCCTGAACAACCACCTTCCTGAATATGATAACCTTTGCCGTCACAATGATCACAGCCTTTACCTTCGCACTTAGGGCAAGTTACCTTTGCTTCTTCCATTTCATCTTCTTTTTCGTCTTTCTTCTTTTTATTGACTCCAAGAATTTCCGTAATGGATTTCTTTAAGATGTTTATTTCTTCTTCAGCTTCTTCTTTAACTCTCGGTAGAGTTTGAACAATTTTTCTTGCATAAGCTTTGTCGTAATCAGCTACGTCGTTTGTTGTATCGGCTGGACGCTTTGTAGTTCCAACCTTACCGTCTATATCACCAGTGAATTGGCTGTCAAGAGCAACAGGATGTTTGATTACCTCAATCGTGTGTTGATCTTTAAAGCGCTTTTCTTCGGGTGCCTTGGGTTGGGCAACTTCCGAAACTAGATCTTTAAAATTTTTCATGTTTAGTCCCTAATATTTAATTTATATTACCTATTTATATTGTTAATACGAATCTTCATCTTCTTGGTGGCCGCCCAGAGCTTTCTCTTCCTGGATCTGCTCCTCCATCTTGACCATATCTTCGTCGGACATTTGAAGTACATTCCTTGTAATCCACTGATGAGAATAGTATTTACCTGTATAATCAGATATATCTCTAAGAGTATTTAAACGTTCTCTTAAAATCTCAGCTTCTTTCAATTCTTCAAAATAATTATCCTTAACGAATTCAAACCTTAAATCATTCCTTATTTCGTTAAACTCTTCAGGTGTTAAAATACCTTTGAGTACTAACTGTTTTTCAAGGATGATAGTAAATAGCCATGAAAATCGAGTTCTAATTCTTCTAATAAATTTGCCAAATTTCAATTCATCCCGAGTAATCTCGGAAGTTCTACCAAAGGATGCCATTGCTTCTGGCTCTAAACGAGTTAAAGGTACCTTCAACGCTTTATATAATTTACGTTGAAAATACTCTAAGTTTTCGTTTCCACTCAAACCAGGTGCATTACCACCAGCAAGAGTATCTACCTCTGTTGACCTTTCGCCGCCTCTACGAGGGAACCAAAAGTCTTCTGTCATTGTTAACATTTTTCTAGCATCGGTGATTTCACCAGTACCAGAATTATATTGTAATTTGTTTTTATGGCGAGCCATCATATCTCTAAGATATTGCTCTGCCTTATTCTTTGGCAAATTACCTACATCAATATAAAAAATTCTTCTTTCCGGTGCTCTTGTTAACGTGTATATAACAACAGCATCTTCCAACATACGTAACTGATTTAAAGCTTTCGTTGCTGGATGTAAATGAGATAATACTAAACTATTATTCTCGTTCATTAAACCTGAAGTAACTCTTGCTACAGAATCCTTCGCAATCTTTATTCCTGAAGTACTTGTTGAGCCACCTGCTCCTGTACCTGCGTTCTGAAAACCATTTTCAGAATACATAAAATACTCATTCTTAGTTTTCTTTAACGGAACACCAGAATGTTTGTCCTTAGTCTTTTTATCTACTTCTCGTATTAACTTTAACTTACGAGGATCAACATATCTTAATTCAATAACACCTTTCTTAACGTCTTCAGGGTCAATAATAATATGATAGTTTAGTCTTCCATCAACGTAAAACTTTGAAAACATATCATATGCATTATTTGTAAAGTCCATCAGTGCAAGTATAGAGTCAAATTCCTTTACGATCGTCTTCTTTACTTTATCAGATAAATCTGTTTCTCCTAATGAGATATCAACAACTCTATCATTTGTATCAACACTAATTGCTTCATTAACAATGTCGTCCAACGCCTGACTTATTTCAGGCTGTTGAGCCATATGACGATATTTAGTTATAAGTTCAGATTCCGTTTTAGCGGAACCTTCCATATCTAATATCGTATTATAAAAACCACCAAGTGCATTACCGACTGTAATAGCACCATCATCATTAGAGGGTTCGGCGAAGGAAACTGGTAAAGTAGTTTCCTCTTCCGATCTCTTTATATCAAAACCAAAAATTTTCAAAATATCACCTTCTTATTAATTATGTAGTAGAAATGCCGGTTGTTCCCTCGACTTTCCAGAAGTCATAAGCGAACGTTACGCCAAAGTCCTGGATTGCATCGTTACTTGACCAATCCATAGCAATTGCGTCAATTCCAACAGGATACATACCTTCAAAGATATATGTTCTTATTGGATCACCGTTTTTACTATACTGAGTGATCTGTGCCTGAGACTTATAGTCACCAGGTAAAGAACGTGTATTACTGTCGTGTGAATTGATTGCATTCATCCACGCTTCCATAGCATTCTTAACTAGGAAGTCCTCATCATTTATTATCGTTACTGCCCAATCTGCAAAAGTTCTATCACCAGCATATTTAATCTGTCTTCCAAAATATGGAACAGTAAAACTACCAACCACTGAAGGTGGAAGCTGTGCTGTCTTAATCATGAAAGGCGCCTTAAAGTCGGCACTTGGATCAACAGGGTTGAGAATTTGCACTTGGAAAAGATTAGCTCGAGCACCACCACCAGTTAACTGGGATTTGAACTCATTTATATTAAACGCCATTCTTGTTCTCCTTTATTTAAAAATATTTATACTGTTAGAGAGATCCAACAATTTCTTCAAACTCAACACCACTTCTTGTTGCTACAAAGGTTAACTCAATCACATTGATTGAACGTGCAGGCTTAATAAAGATATTAGCTCTGAACTTACTTTGATTTACAACTGATGGTGTATTTACTGTGCTATCGGAAATTACTCTAAAATCAACAATACCACGTCTTCCTTGAATATCTCTCAAGAAAGGTTCAACGATTCCTTTAAACTGAGCTTGTGTAAACTCGTCGTTTAATTCAAAGAGGAATGATTGAGCAGCATTAGCGATCGCCTTCTCAACTGCGATGAATAGTCTACGAACATTAATTCTATCAAATGCACTGTTCTGACCTAAACCAGTCTTGTCACCGAATAGAACAATACCTTGTCCTACTTGACTCATTACTGGGTTAACTTCATTGCTGTATAATTGATCTCTTTGAGATTTGTTAGGATTAAATGCAAGTTTGACAACGTTCTTAATAACACCTTTACGGAATCCTGCTGGACTTTCAAAAGGTTGTACTCTTGAATTAAGACCGGCAATATCACCGTTAAGTGGTGTATATCTGTACACATCTGCGTATCTATCGTATCTGTATTTGTAGCCTGAATCCATTACATAGTATGAAGAACTAGGTAAAGCATTCTTATAAGCAATTACATTTGCTAGTTTAGCTTCTGTTTTACTTTCATCAACAACATCTGATTTAGCAGGCGAGATAAATGCGATTGCATCTTTTCTGTAATCTGCAACATTGCTGATAATATAGTTTGCGATATTACCTGCATCATCACCTTTACCTTGTAGGATAAAGGATACATCGATTTCGTTAGAAGATTTAAACAAGTCGTAACCAGCAGCAAGATCTGCAAGAGTTGCTGTTGTTTCAGTTCTACCATCTGATCCATTTGCTAATGATTCGTAACTAACGAATTGAGCATTTGCTTCAAAGTGAACAGTATTTGCTACTTTGACCCAAGATGATTCTTGGTCAATAACATCTTTATAGTAATTTGTTTTACCACTTGACAATTTAGCAGTTGATGTTTTAGAAACATTACTATATAATTCTAATAGTGTACCTGCTGTTCCACTAATTGCTCCATCTTCATCAACAACTGCAACATGATAATTGCCTGTTGAAGGTTTACCACTAAACGATGCTGCGTATTTCCACTTGCGGCTTATTGATAGTTTGTTAAGATCAGATTCTGGTAATTGATATTTTCTATCAAATGTCATTGTGTATTCATAAGCAGCAACTAAAGCAACGTCTGATTCGACACTACCGGCTGCATTAAGAGCACGTTCAACAATTGATACAAAACCTAAATCTTGATAGCCAACTGAAGTATTACCTATTGTTATGATATCACCAGCTTCTGGTGTTTCTGTTATTCTGTTTGCCTTAGCAACTTCAAAAATTGTATTTGAACTAAGGTATGCAATAGTCTGTGAGTATTGTACTGATGTATTACCTGATATACTAGTTGTTGGGATGATTGTCTCAGCAACAACTGGCGCCTCATACTTAGAAGCTTCTACTGAAGCAACTTCAATGCTATTACCCAGGGCTCCTGGATATAAACCTTCGAATGCGCCGTATGCTGTCACGGCATTATTTGCATCTCTGGTTAAAGCATCTGCTTTGACGGACCCGTTATCAACACGAGCTACCCACAATGCATTTGCGTATGAAAGATAATCTGCCGCTACAAAAAATGTTTCGTAGTTATCATTATCCGGCGTACCAAATTTTGAAACCAATTCATTTTCTGAAGAAACAAGTACTGCTTCTCCAACGGGACCCCATCTATACACACCAGCAATTGCAGCTGGGGGCGTAGCGATGGCAGGAACCGAAGTTGATGCGTCCACCTCTCGAACTATTACGGAAGGACTTACGGAAAAAGCCATATTATTCTCCTTTAATATTATTATCTAAAAAAATATTCTTTTTAATTTATAGTTATCACAGTTTTATTTATAAAAAAACAATACCGTACATTTAAAACATACGATCGTGTTCGGGATATTCAATCCATCCTTGGTCATCGGCCATTGGATCTCCTGTATCAATAAAGCCAAAAGGCAACAATTCTTCATCTAATTGTTGTTCTGTTTTTTCTTTTAAAGCTGCTAAAGTATTGATATCTGTTAATTCTCTAAAGAATCTTTGGTCCGATAACCAAGCAAATAATACTAAAGTCATGACTAGATCATCGTTGTGACCCGCCTCTGCTTCAAATGAACTACCCTTTTTGCTAAATCGTGATAACTCCTGTATTGTGTTATAATCTTGTAGTATTAACTGATTTTGTTCAATTAATAATTTCAATATAGAACAACCTTTAGATTTTACACTTTTAGTTGTTCTTATTCCATGATCTGATCTCTTCCCACCAAAGTTAGAAACTTGTTTACCTGCTCGACCATGATTTTCGGTAAAGAGAAGATTTTCGTAGCCGTAGTCCATAAAGAGTACATCAGCAACCTGCTCGCCAATATCGTTAATTTCTATTAACACTGCACTCTCATTATACATCAGCCCTATTCTATATATAACGGAGGCAAAGTCTACTGGACTTATGGTGTTATCCTTAAAGACACATACTTGTTTGTATGGCATCTCCGTCGTATCAACTATATTAAATGCTGAATAATCAAGTCCTTTACCTCTTGATACATCAACTACCATTACATATGAACGATCTGGTTTAACGTATTCATATTGTGTTATATTCTCTGCCTCATGTATTGGCCTAGAAGGAGCAAGTTCTTTGAGTTTGGCACCGCTTATTAGTGTACCTGAGCTTCCTAAGAACTGACAACAATATTCTTGATTAAACTTTTCTTGGTCAAAATCTAACGCCTCAAGCGTTTCATCTCTCCATTGTTCGTCCCTACCTGGGACATCATCCCACATAACCTCAACATATTCATAACCATTGGTACCTTCTTTAGCACCTTTACATGTTTTCCAAAAGTGGTTTAATCCGTTTGGAGTAGAAGTCATTAATAATTTTGTACTTTTACCTGATGAGATCGTTGGATATACTGAAGCAAAGAATTCATCAAATCCTTCAATAAATGCAACCTCATCAAGATAAAGAAATGATATTGATTTACCACGAATAGCTGATGAAGTAGTTGTACCTGCATATATTTTACAACCATTCTCTAAGGTAATATTACCTTTATTCCATTCCTCAATACCTTGCTGCATCCACTTAGGTAAAGCTTCATATGCAAGCTGAACTCGGCTTAAAACCTCTCGAGCTGCATCACCTTTGTTTGCCAATATGGCTACAGTTTTAAATTCGTTAAACAGGATGTAGTGTAATATAACTGCTACTGCTGTTGTAGTCTTTCCTGCCTGTCTTGATGTTAATACAGCAACACGTCTTGAATCTGTAATCTTTCTTGTAATATCTTTTTGGTAATCGTACATATCCATTGGAATTAATCCGTGGTCAACATGTACAATTTTAATATACTTCTCAGAAAAGTAAATAGGATCCTCGGCGCATTTCATATATTCCTGAAGCATCTCAGGAGTAAACTCAATCTGTTCCCCTATCTTCTTAAGGTAAGAGTTACCTAAGTAACCTCTATCCATCTTCTTTTTCGCCCTTAATCATTTTAAGTAAATCTGATGTAGAGACGATAAGATTATTATTCGTAACGTTTGATTGTGATTGGCTGTCTTCTTCTTTTGCGTATCTTTTCTTTGTTGACATTTCAACGTAATCTTTGTTTGCATCAAGTAATGTTTTCATTAGTGTTGATACAACCTCAAACGCTCGAGGAGATTCAGATTGTTTTGCTATCTCTGTCATTTCACGTACTGCATCATCTCCAAGATTAATAATGTTTTCAATGTTAGCTTTTGCTAATTCAATATCTTTTAAATTTTCAGCAGCGTTCTTTTCAATAACTGCAGGTGGTTGAACTACACTTTCCTGCGGCAAATTTTTCAGATTATCTACACTTTCTACCACCAATTCACCTTCTATCTCTTTACGGATTTCTTCTAGGGGTCTCATATTTAATTTCTGCGCTATCTTATCATCTTTCATAGTATTATTTATCCTTCTTCAGTCATCTTCCAATCGCCATCTTTATTTACCCAAGCGCAAGCTTTTCGTAAACCAGATGTACTGAATCTGTGATCACGTTTATTAAAATGTAAATCTATATCTCTCTTACGACAAATATCTTTTCCAGTAAATTCTTTATCACGATATTCTTCTCCTAAGATACGAACATTAATTGTATATAGTTCCAATATATCTTCAAGATCTCTTTCTGTTTGATAAGGAATGATTTCGTCAACATAACTTATTGCTTTAAGTTGAGTGTATCTCTCAACAATAGTTTGGATTGGTGGGTTCTTTTCTTTAGGACGATCAACGTGTGGATTCATTTGTAGTCCTACCATTAAATAATCACATTGTTCTTTTGCATCTCTTAGCATTTGAACATGTCCAGCATGAAGCAGGTCAAAGCTGCTACAAGTAAATCCAATCTTCATTATATCTTTCCTTCTTTAACTGGGTTCAGTATCAGAGATTTGCTCTATGTTTTCCCAGTTGTCATCAAATTCAATCAAACTGAAATCAACAGTTTGTGTTATATCATCGGTCGCAACATTATTCGCTGTGCTTCCTGGTTGTAAAGTTTGGAACTCAGAAAATACAGTATTAGCGACAGTGTCTTCTGCATATCTAACATCAACAAACTTAATTGTGTTCTTATCCTTTTCAGGTCCGAAGAACCATCCTTTCATTGTAAAGTTTAATGTATATAATACACTTCTTCTTGTATTGAAATCTCCGTCGTATAAATCTTCTGATGCAACATCATTTAATATCAACGGTATGTCCATCGGTTCTAATCCATCAATCAATCTTACGGTACTTGTATGATCAGGATTGAAGAATGGTAATATTTGTTCTAAACATTTAACAGCATCTTCATTATATTTTGCCATGATGTATAAACTGAATCCCATATTATATGGAGTTCCTGAATAATGAAATCTTCTTCCGCCACCTGCATCAACTGCTGTCTTTCTTACTTTCCTTGTAGGAGCAACCTTTCTTTCGGCATCATAACTAAAGCTTGTTAATTCAAAAGACATACGAGGTAATGTCATTGCATAAGGTTGGCCTGCTATTGGTTGACCATAAGCATCAGTACTTGCTCCACCTTGTAATGCAGGATCTTGGTCTATACGAACTAATATCTTTTGATACGGTGCATAAGAAATAGGTACTATCTGTCTCTGATTTAAAGTACCATCAGTACTTGTTCTACGAACTTCTAACTGATTAAAATATGTACCAAATAAAGCAACATATTTGCGAATCGTAGAATTATAAAAATAATTTGCTATTGCCATTAGGTATCACTTATTTGTATATTTTCACTGAATGGATCTACTTCTGAGAAATCAAGAATACTATCGCCTTCTGTTTCAAATCCGTAGTTAGTCGCAAGATCATCAGTTGTAGAAAGTGCACTTAGAGTTGCATTATTTGCATCAACAATAATATCTGTATTGTAATCAGCAAAGTAACTATCAATGTTTGTGCGGCCTGTGTTGAATCTTTGATTACTGTATTCTATTAATTCACAAACCATATCATAGACTTGTGTTTGTCCCATTTGATAGAATACACTTTCGTGTTCAACATTCTTAATTTCAAATATCTTTTCGTTAATTGGGAAGTAAATTAAATCTCCTTCTCTTGGACGAATAAGTTCAACAACTTCTCGAGTCACGTGTCTTTCGAATGTTCTATTCGCAACTGTAAGTGTTAACTGATCTCTTATTTGTAATCCAAACTTAGATAAGAAATCACCTTCGCCTTCAAACCCTTCCATATTTTTAACATATGCTTCAAATTCAAAAACTTCGTTATATTCAGGAAAGTCATCTTCATTAAAAATTGTATCACGGCCTTTAATCGCTCTACTTATATAAATTACATCAACACCATATTGCTTGATAGATTCAATTACTAAATCATCAATTAATGTTTGCTCTGAAACTCTAGAGTAATTGTTGAAAAATACATTAGTTGCCATGCTTTATCCAATATAATTATATGAGAGTGGTTGTAGGTTATTAATAGCTTCTTCTTCCATTAACCTTCTTTCTTCTCGGGCATCTGCTAATATTTGTTCTCCGTTAAATGATACTCCTCCAACTAATTGCATTCCGTTAAACTTAGTTAAGTTTGAGCCCCACTGTTCTTTAATTAATGTAGACGCATAATTTTGTAAAAAACGATCCGACCATACATCAGAGTAAGATGCAGGATCAATGACATCATAAGCTTCGATGATAATATAATCACCAACAACTAATAAGCCTTTATCTGTATCTATGTAAAGTTTGTTTACATGTTTGTTATATCTTAATCTTGGTTTACTATTAAGCATCTCAGATAAGAATTCCATATGAGACATTGCCATATAATAGTTTGTGATATTATAACCAGTAATATCTTCAAGGTTATTTAAAACAAATTGATACTGAACATTAAAGATACCACCACCTGCTGATATACTTGACTGCATATCAAAGATTCCTGAAATACCAAGTAACCCTGAAGGTAATGTTATATAACCATTAGTCTTATCGGTTTCAGTAATTTGGTGTTTTAAATAAACAAGTTGACTTCCGTTATAATGATAGTCTCTCCAAAAGTCAACTGCTTCATCAATACGATCGTCAATCTGTTCGTCAGAAACATTAATGTCAATCACAGGCGCGCCAAGCTTTCTCATAACCCAATCTTTAAATGTTTGTCTTGATGTTGGTTGTGCCATTGTGTTAATCTCTTTTGTTTATATTATCTATTTATTTTATAAATCTATTGTAGTTACTGTGGTGAATTTAAAGTCTTTTACTTTTGTATCACTTACTCCTGACGCCCTTGCCCATAATTCCGCATTTCCAGCACATGTGTACTGAGCATTTCCGCTTGAACCTGTTGCTGTGTTTGGTACATGCCTTATCGTCACAGTTAATCCAGTGGCCATCCCACTCGTTAACCATCCACTATCATAAGCTCCGGTTGTACTAAGATTGTGTTGGCCTCCGGCAGTATTAGTTAAGCTTCTTAATGGAGAGATATTACCTGCCGCATCTGAAACTGCGGTAACGTTTACAACCATTTTTATACCTGTAATAGTTCCGCTTGTTGTATTATTAGCGTATATTGTTTTTCCTGGATTGCTTCGAGTTAATCCATACCGCGTTGTGGAGGTGCCACCGCCACTAAATAAAGAACCTTTTGTATATGTGAATCCATCACTGCCCACCACTGAAGTTTGGCCCATCCAAAACCATAATGTATAGACAGGAGTGCCGGCCCATAAAATATCGAGTCTTGTTTCTGTAAATCCTTCACCATCAGTATACTCTGTTTGTCTCCATTCGTAAGTACCTTGGCTGCCACTATTGGCTGTAACACCACCTGTTTGGTCGTTATATGTTGTTAGCGCGTTACTTGAAGAATTAGGCCCTCTTGCATATGCATAGTCAACGCGTGAACCGCTTCCAGTTCCAATTGCTTTACTCTCGTCAGTAGCTACTAATCTCAAACCAGCTGTTCCGCTAACATAATAATTTAAACCAAATATTGTGTCAGTGTCAGCTGAGGTACCACCAACGACAAGTTGGTTCTGAAGAAAACCTGTCCCTTCACTTATATCTGCTACTAGGTTTGAAATTACATTACTAGTAACACCTGCGGCCGCACCACCAGTTCCACCAGTTGCGGTTGTTCCTGCTACTGTATTAAATGTATGACTTGTCATTTCTTATTTCCTTTACTTATTATGAACAATGTGTCCATCAACAATATATGTATTATCTCCACCAACACTAAGTGAATATACATCTCTAACTTTTTCTGGCCCTTTATTAATTGATGTTACTTCTTCGTCATAATATTCATTTGTTTCAGAATTATATTTCTTTAATATATCTCCTACCGCAAGTTGTGTTAAATTGATGTCTGAGTAAACTGGATTGTCAGTATGTTCTCCAAGACATTTCCATCCGTCTGTTGTTAAGAATGGGTGAGTACTTGAAACAAAAGCATCGCTTCCGTTTATAGCATAAAAATTGTCTTGTAATGGGAAAGTTCTAAATTCTTCAATTTCTTTATGTAAACCATCATTTCCAATAACGTAATGAACTTCTCCATCTTCTTTACTTGACCATTGGTTATAAGCTGAATCTAAAGTCATAACACTAACTGTATTAGTATCAACATTCCACATATATAAGTTAGCTGACCCGAAGAAACATCCAGAACCATATGCTTGAGCATCAGCTCTAAATCTCCAAGTAGCTACTTTGGTATCTTCGTATCCTGACTTTCTGGCCCAACATTCAATAAGTCTTTCAGTACTGCTAGTAGATGTGCTCGACGGGCTGTATGAGTATGCACTAGTGGATACTGATAGTGTTGCGCCGGTTCCAGCTGTTGCTGACGAAACATATCCTGTATCTGTTATAATAGTTCCACCGGTTGATTTAAGAACACATCGAGTTGTGTCTGGTGATATTGAGTTTTCTTCCCATATTTCAGTTTGTTGTCCATCTGTTCTTGATATAAACGTGCCTGTGCCTTGAGCATAATATCCGTTAGTAGCTCCACCTGAACCATTTGGAGTAAAGAATATTTCTGAACCACCTCCAGATCTGCTATAAAATTTTATATTACAAGTTGAAGTAGCGATGACGGGGTCTTGTACTCCGTAACTCATACTTACGTGATTGTCCGATATTCCTGTAAGTTGAGTTCCACCTTCTCTTGCAAGAATTGAAGTAGCTCCTGCCCAACCACTTAATGAACCACCACTAGCAGCAGTATATCCAAAAGCAACTGCTCTGATTTCGTCTGCGGCTACTACAGTAAAACATAAGTGCCATCTTTGATAACCTGACCATGTTGGAGTCGTTCCACTTGCCCAACTAATGTTTGATGAAAACGTTGGTGTATGATTGCTCGAGCTGAGGTCTAATAACATCTGTGCAGAATTTCCAATTGCTGCGGATGTTTCAGTAAAAGTAGTATCAGCATTTAATACACAATTCATCATTGGAGTTGAAAAATTTATATTATCGGTAGTTGAACTAATTCCATAAGCAGAATTATTAGACTTAATTCTTGCTACGTTTCCAGCAACGTTTTTTAATATCCTTGCGTTGTCAATTACGTCAGTTCCTGCTATTTTAATCGCCATTATTAATCTCCTGTTAACCTTTCAATTGCTGCTTGAAGCTCGGTTAAATTATCCTCTTCATTATCGTGTTCTGGATATTGAATCCATTCTTCCCATACATTACCATCTGCGTCTTCTCTTTCAACTTTTGATGATTTAAATAATCCTGTTAAAGCCATTTCTTATGCTCCCCAACTTGTCGCTGTGACTGTGTGAATAGTTGCGTCCCAAGATGTTATAACAATGGTCCAATATCTTGCGGTAGACCAATCAGGTTCTGAACCATTTTCAAAAACCCAAGTTATGCCACTTCCACCAAATGCTAAATCGTATAACTGGTCAGTGCCGTCAACAAAATATGTAAATTGGTCACCGCCTGAAGTACCAGATATTCCTTGTATGACTACATTACCTCCGCTTAGCGTTAAAAACTCTTGATGTTCATCTGCCATAGATGGAGTTAGGTTGCCTGTGCCAAGTGTTTGTGTTGAGTATTTTGGCTGAACATTATCATATTCACCTTCTACTCCAGTAAGATTTTTAAATCGCATACCTGCTAAAGGTGCGCTTGTAGATCTATCTATTACTGATGTTCCTTCTATTTTAATTGCCATAATTAGAATCCTGGTCCTGGGTTCATGCCTGGTACTGGCCCGTAATTACAAAATACACTTACTCCACTTACATCGGCTGTTGAATAAAAAGTTCCTTCATTACATACAATTTTAATTCTAAAATCTGGATCCGAGGAGTTAAAGGTTGCATAAGTATGAGAATCTTGGCCTGAACTTGAATCTACTTCTGCTGACCAACCAAAGAATACTGATGACGAAGAGCAATCATAATAAGTTCCTGTGCTGAGTCCATCATCGGTTGGTAGAGGCCCGTAACTTTGCCCTGAATTGCTTCCACAATTATCCCCTGAACAAGCTTGAGTGCCTGGATTATACTGAACTTCAACTGATGTTATTCCAGTAAGGCCCGTATAGTTTGCGTATGTAGTAACTTGAGTAGAACCTTCTCTTGAATTTCCATGTCCGTGAGTTACATTAACTCTATTATTTGCCGAGCTATGTTGGAAAGACATCCAAGCTGCGGCCCACGGTGTACCTGACCCATAAGAATTATCTTGGTTTTGCCACTGATTACCAAGGCCATCTAAGAAATTTGAAAATGAAGACGATGGAGTAGAAACTGCGTCAAAAGGTACAGCAGTACATCTTGCGACACCGTCAGGCCATATTACACCATTGATTGTCCAATATCTGTCATCTGACCAACTTGGCGTTGTTGTAAATGCAAATTGAGAAACAAAAGTTGGAGTATACCCAGCGGCAGCACGATCTAAGTATATAGTAAAATGACTGCCGAAGTGGCCATCAGAAAAAGCCCCAGCGGGACTAAAAGAAAACTGCAAGTTTTGAGTCATGGTGAAAGTAAATACAGAATAGCCTTGATTAGAAGCGGTTCCGTCATCGCTATCACCTATTGCTACCGCACCACTCGCGGGAATTGTTTGTACATCTGGATGGAAGTTTGTAAAGTTAACATCATCAAAGTATGTTACATTACCATCAGATGTACCAATGACTTTAGAATCAGTAATTACTGGAGTGCCAGCTAGTTTGATCGCCATCTTCGTCCTCCGACTATTAGCGTTTAAGTTATATAGTTATTTATACATTAATCGCGGCGCTCAATATCAGATTCTTCAAGTTTATCTCCAAGCCATACTTCAATTACTTTTGCTGATTCTTTACCAACGTTAGTTGCTCTATGCCATGTTTCTTTTGGAATGTCAACACTCATTCCCGCATGATAAATTTTGGTATGCTTTGATCCTGGCATTCCATCGTCTCTATCAAGTTCCATTAAAACAGAACCACTTACAATATGCCAATGTTCAGATCTATGAAAATGTTTTTGGTCACTTAACGATTGGCCAACATCAAAACTTAATTCTTTAACTCTCCATTGACCGTTAGTATCTAATACTTTATATGTTCCCCATTTACGCTGTGTTGTAGGTTGAGACCATTCTTTTAATATCCAACTTGATGAATTCTTTTTATCTTCTCCACCAATTCCAAACTCAAACACAATACCTTCTACTGCCATCTCAGGGATGTTGTCTGATGTTCTATCACCACCATTTACAAATATAATAGTATCTGAAGGATATAAATGTTTAACCCGTTCTAAGCAATCTATCGCGCTTCCGTCCGAATCGTCAAAAGCTATTACTGCATCAACACAGGCAAGTTCTTTAACAATTGCTGCTCTTTCTTCGAATGGCATAAAGTATCTGCCTTTCTTTCTTATAAGCCATTCATCTGAATTTACACCTACAATTAATTGAGTACCGCTTAAAGATGCATCTTTTAAATATTCTATATGTCCTGTATGAATTGGGTCAAAGCCACCCGTGGCAACTACTGTAATCATTTATTCTTCCTCTATCGGTCTCATAAAGTAATCCCAAACAAAATTAACTTCTTTCTTTGATTTCATTTCATGTGGCATATCTATTACATCAGGATGGTAATACCAATCTTCATAAGGATATCCATGATTAAACGAAACATTTGGTACAACACAGACATATCCTGCTTTTTCTAATATTCTCTTTGCTTGAAACTTTTTATCAGTACCTAGGCGATATGAATCATGTTCAAACGTAACGATACCAAATTTATATCTTTCGAATGGAATCTTTTCTAATACAGCAATTGAGAAATCATCGCAATCAATTTGTAAGTAATCTATTTTATTATCAACAGAATGCATTGTAAATAATTGTTCATAATCAAGTTGAGTTGCATCTGCGCATATAACAGTACCGCTACGATTTTCTTTAAACTTATAACACAATGCTTCTGAGTTGTCAATAGAAATACCTTTCCATCCAAACTCTTCTTCAAGTAATGCTGTATTATTATGAACGTAAGGATCG
>Ga0213869_10000865_pt1 | contig 23537 bp, 20 predicted proteins | sample PICome_10_FD_160083 | JGI IMG/M metagenome (GOLD analysis project Ga0213869, IMG submission 160083) | Coastal seawater microbial communities near Pivers Island, North Carolina, United States - PICO132 | ecosystem: Environmental > Aquatic > Marine > Coastal | place: USA: North Carolina...
GTGCTCAGGGAGGTATGTAGTATCGTATCTGTCAATTTGTGCCACAGCTAAACTGGGGTGACGGCGAATAAAAAGGTCAACAGTGCCACTATTCCATGATTTGGATGATGCCAGCGTGTCAAAGCCTCAATGCCGGTGATCTGCCCATCTCTGAGGCTGACTTGTGGTTGAACATTTGGCTGAATCTCTTGATTGTCGAAGGCGCAATTGAGCTCGTGAGCAGTGAGTAGAGGCCCCGTATTTGTCGCTGGGCGGTGTGATGGTCGATGCTTTGGGGGCGACAGCCCAAATGAGGAGCGCCGCCAGCGTCGCTGATAGAATTGAACCCCACAGGCCCGCCTCCGGCGCGAAGACCCGCGCCAGACTGGTTGTTAAAGCGGTGCTGCAGATTGCGCCAAGGGCCCATAATAGGCCATTGTGCAATCTGCCTGCGGAGTGGTTTTGCCAAGCAATCACGGGTCATCCTCAATTGTCGCCGGCACAGTTAGGTGGATAAATGGTAAGGATTGGCTTAATTGGTGGAAGGATTTCACTCGTTTCGCGGCTCGAGAGCCAGGCTAAGGAAATCAAACAACTTGCTGTCAAGAAGATGGGAAGGTCTGGCATTGGTCAATGCGCGAAACAGCACATTGCGCCGTCCGGGATGATTGACCTCCCAGCCATCCAAAATAGCCTTGACCTGTTGACGCTGCAGCCCATCTTGGCTGCCGCAGAGATCGCAGGGAATGATCGGATAATTCATCGCCTTGGCAAAAACCTCACAATCTTGTTCAGCAACATGGGCAAGGGGGCGGTACAAAAACAGATCTTTCTCTTCATTGACCAGTTTGGGTGGCATTGTGGCCAATCGGCCGCCATGAAACAGGTTCATGAAAAATGTTTCTAAAATATCATCGCGATGGTGACCCAAGACCACTGCGGAGCAGCCTTCCTCGCGCGCAATCCGGTACAGGTTGGCGCGCCGCAGCCGGGAACACAGCGCACAATAGGTGCGCCCGGCCGGTGTTTTGTCCATCACCACGGAATAGGTGTCGCGGTATTCAATGCGATGCGGCACCTGCATACGTTCAAGGAACTCCGGCAAAACTGTTGCGGGAAAGCCCGGTTGGCCTTGATCGAGATTGCACGCAATCAATTCCACTGGCAACAGGCCGCGCCATTTCAACTCATAGAGCACCGCCAGCAGTGTGTAGCTGTCTTTACCGCCCGATAGGCAGACCAGCCAGCGCGCACCTGGCTCAATCATCCCATAGTGTTCGATGGCTTCGCGAGTGTTGCGCAGCAGGCGCTTGCGGAGCTTTTTGAACTCAGTGGTCTTTGGCGCGCCCTCAAAGAGGGGATGAATTTCTGTGTCATCGTCGAACATGCGCACCTTATGCCCAAGCTTTTGCTGGGTTGCAATTGCTGGTGGGACCGCCGAGCTACAAAAGAATTTTGAATGGATCAGGCGGTTTGTGCTCTGGTTGCAACCCAATGTTGCGGCGCATATGCGGGCTTGTGGGCAAGCGCATTGCACGCTTGGTTCTGCGCTGCATCAATTTGAGTTTGAGGATTTGGCACAAGACCCGAAAAGTTCCATGGTCTTTGATCAGATCTTGTATGTGCGCCAAGAGATGGTCGCGTTCAATAAGTGTCATGATATGTCTACTGAACGGGCGAAAGCCACGCTCGATGTGATAAAATAGACAGCCGCGGCCTAGGGCCGATGGCTTATAAATGGAATGGAGTTATTAGGGTTGGGCCCTAAAGTTTGGGCGGGGCAGATGGCAAAAATGCTCGGTGACACATGCGTTAGGACGCAGCGCCTTGATTGCCACGACACGTACACCAAGAGGTGCAATTCAAATATTTCATTAGATTAACCTCCCTTTCACGCTGTTACGTACCAAGTCCCGCGCACAGCAATCAAATTCGCGCAAGCGTTATGGTTGAATCATTCCGCGAGTGTTGAGTTTTAGTCACGATTTGGGGGGTGTTTTCCTGGCACCGGATCGTAGCCATCGCCGCCAAAAGGGTGGCATCTGCCCAAGCGCCGCACGATCAATGCAGAACCTTTGACCGCGCCGTGTCTTTCCAACGCCTCAAGTGCATAGGCCGAGCAGGTGGGTTGATAGCGGCAATTAAACCCCACCCAGGGGCTAAAAAACAGTCGGTAAAACCGCACGGGGATAGCGAGGATATGGGCAAAGATCGTCATGGCTTGCTTTGCAGTTTTCGCAAGGCAGATAACAGCTCTTCTTGCAGCGCGGTAAATTTGGTGCTGGAGGTGACATTGGCTCGGCCAATGAGCACATAATCATGACCCTCCTGACCAAACCTTGGCAAAACCAAACGGGCTATTTCGCGCAGCCGGCGTTTTGCACGGTTGCGTGCCACCGCATTGCCGACTTTTTTGGAACAGGTGAAGCCCACCCGCATCTCCTGCGCATCACCCCGGTTGAGGGCCTGTAGGACAAAACTTGTCGAATGAACCCGTTTGGCATGGGCCAGCCGCAAAAAGTCTTTGCGGTTTTTTAATTGCTCCAACACCAATAAGTCCGACGAACCGTAATCGCCGGACTTATTGGGGTTGAACTCAGACATCACTACAAGGGCGCTTATGCGCTCAATGATTTCCGGCCACGAGCGCGGCGTGCATTCAGAATTTTGCGGCCAGCTTTTGTGGCCATGCGTGCACGGAAACCGTGGCGGCGTTTGCGAACAAGGTTCGATGGTTGGAATGTGCGTTTCATCGCGAAGTCTCCGGTTGGATCAGCTCAAGCGCTAAACCAGTTAATTCAGAACTTAGCCTGTAGGGCCTGATCGTCGGCGAGTCAAACAAACAATGCGTTATTTTCGGCAAAATTCTTTCAGAAAGTTTATAGTTGCTGAAACAATTTCGTGATTCTCATCAATGTCGCTTGAGGTGGGGTAGGAAAACTCTGTTTTGGCAGGCATGTGTAAGGGAATTTATAGGGAATTTGAGAATGCAGGCATGCTTCGCATCTGTTTTTGGAATTTTGGTGCGTTATCGCGTCCCGATTTTGTTGCTGCTGTGTGTGGCATCCGGATCCTATTTTTTGAAAGGCTATCTAAGCTTCGACAGCCTGCGCGCGCATCGGGTGATTTTGGTTGAATTTCGGGATGCCAATTACCTGCTGGCGGTTCTAGCATTTATTCTTGCCTATACGCTGTTCGTGGCGTTTTCAGTGCCGGGCGGCTTGATTCTTTCTCTGGCGGGCGGATTTTTATTCGCGACCTTTCCAGGTGTGCTTTACAACATGGTTGGCGCAACATTGGGCGCGAGTGCAATTTTCTTGGCGGCGCGCTGGGGGGGGGGCGCAAACTTGGCCGCCAAGTTGGAAAATTCTGAAGGTTTGGTCAAAAAGATTAAGGACGGCATAGATGCAAACCAATGGTCCATGTTATTCCTGATCCGCTTGATTCCGGGGGTTCCGTTCTTTTTGGCCAATCTTGTTCCAAGTTTTCTTGACGTACCTCTGCAGCGCTTTGCAATTTCGACTTTTTTTGGCATTTTTCCTGGAGCTTTGGTGTTCACCTCCATTGGCGCGGGGCTGGGTGATATCTTTGCGCGCGGCCAGACACCGGATCTCGCGGTCGTGTGGGAGCCGCAAATCATTCTGCCAATTTTGGGCCTTTGCCTGCTTTCAGCATTGCCGGTCTTGTTGAAGATTTTGCGCGGCAAGAAAGGGATTTGACCATGGAGCGGATCGAGACTGATGTTTTGGTGATTGGTGGTGGCTCGGGTGGCCTATCTGTTGCTGCGGGTGCGGTGCAGATGGGCGCGCGCGTTGTCTTGCTGGAGGGCCATAAAATGGGGGGCGATTGTCTCAATTATGGCTGTGTGCCGTCTAAGGCTCTTCTGGCGACTGCCTCTGTGGCACATGCGCAGGAGGGCAATGCCGCTATGGGTGTCGAGACTGGTGAGACGACCATCGATTACGGGACGGCCAAAGATTTTGTGACCTCGGTCATCGGGCAGATAGCGCCGCATGACAGCGTGGCGCGCTTTGACGGACTGGGCGTAAACGTGATTGAGGCTTTTGGTCGTTTTATTTCCCCCACCGAGGTTCAAGCAGGAGACCGAGTGATCACCGCGCGCCGAATTATCATCGCCACTGGCTCCAGCCCCTTGGTCCCGCCGATCCCGGGTTTGAGCGATGCGCCCTATTATACAAACGAAACAGTATTTGATTTGCGCGAGCGGCCTAATCACCTCTTGATTATTGGTGGCGGTCCGATTGGCATGGAGATGGCGCAGGCGCACCGCAGGCTCGGATGTGAAGTGACGGTGATCGAGGGGCACAAGGTCCTTGCCAAAGATGATCCCGAATTGGTCGCGATCCTCGTGCAAAAGTTGCGCGATGAAGGCATTGAGATTGTCGAGGAAGCATTGGCGCAAAGCGTGTCGGGCAGGGGCGGTGCTATCACTGTGTGCACATCACGAGGTGAGTTTCACGGAACGCATCTTTTGATGGCTGTCGGCCGCAAGGTCAATACAGAGCGGCTTGATCTGGAGACCGCCGGAATTGTCTATGATCGAAGTGGAGTCAAGGTGGATGGTGGGCTGCGCACCAGCAACCGGCGGGTCTATGCGATTGGCGATGTGGCAGGTGGTCTGCAATTCACCCATGTGGCGGGTTACCATGCCGGTGTTGTGATCCGCTCGATACTCTTTGGTCTGCCATCCAAGGCGAAAAGCACTCATATCCCTTGGGCGAGTTACACCGATCCCGAGCTGGCACAGGTCGGACTGAGCGAAGCGCAGGCCCGTGCAAAATATGGCGCGCGCCTGGAAGTTGCTCGATTTGACTTTGATGGCAGCGACCGGGCTATTGTGACCGGCAAAACGACTGGTTTGATCAAAGTCATGGTGGTCAAAGGAAGACCTGTGGGCGCGTCTATCGTCGGCGCTGGGGCGGGAGAGCTGATCGGGGTATGGGCTATGGCTCTGGCCAATAATCTAAAAATGTCTGCGATTGCCGCGACGGTCCTGCCCTATCCCTCTATGGGGGAGATCAACAAAAGGGTTGCAGGTGCCTATTTTTCGCCAAAGCTGTTCGAAAGCTCGTTTGTCCGGTGGTTGGTCGGCCTGGTGCAGCGGTTTATTCCTTAAAGCTTAGGTCCCAGTAGAATGTTTCAAACGCTTTCAGGACGGTTCTTTATCCTTACGGTATTGTTTGTGATATTGGCAGAGGTTCTGATCCTTGTACCGTCGGTCGCGCGCTTCCGATTGGATTATTTGAGTGTAAGTCTTGAGCGCGCGCAAATTGCATCTTTGGCGCTGGAGGCGGAGGAGCGGATCTCTTCGGATCTGGAGGCAGAGCTTTTAGCAACTGCTGAGGTCTATAACGTGGTGTTGCGGCGCAATGAGGTGCGCCAGCTGGTTCTGTCCTCACCGATCCCTGCGACGGTTATTGCCTCTTTTGATTTGCGGCATCCCTCTTTCTATGACTTGGTGGTTGATGGTTTGGCTGCCCTGTTTGATCCCAGTGATCACGTCATTCGCGTGATTGGAGATCCGGTGCGCCGGGGCGGGCTTTTGATTGAGATTACCATGTCCACGCGTGGGCTCCATGAGGCGCTTGTGACCTACGCCAGCCAAGTGCTTTGGGTGTCGACGGCTATATCTGCCCTGACCGCCGTGCTGCTATTTTGGGCCGTGCGGCAGGCCTTGGTCCTGCCTATGCGCCATGTGGTTTCGCATATGAAGTCTTATGCCAACGCACCGGAAGATGCCCGTAGCATCATCGCCCCTGATGCCCGGCTCAGCGAGCTGCGCGAAGCGCAAGAGGCGATGAAATCCATGCAAATTGAATTGACAGGTGCTTTGAAGCAAAAAGAGCGATTGGCGCAATTGGGTGGCGCTGTGGCAAAAATCAGCCATGACCTGCGCAACATCCTCAGCTCGGCGCAATTGTTTACCGATCGCATTGAAACCAGCGAAGATCCGACGGTTGCACGATTGGCGCCAAAACTGGTTCGCTCGATTTCTCGGGCCATCCACCTGTGCGAAACGACATTGGCCTTTGGGCGCGCCGAGGAGTCGCCGCCTCAGCTCGAGTGGCTGCACCTGTCGCGCTTGCTTGAGGATGTGGTGGAGGCAGAGCAATTGGCCAGCGAAGGCAAAATCATATTCACATACTCTTTGGCCAAAGATTTGCAGCTGTGGGCCGATCCTGAGCAGCTCTATCGGGTGATCTTAAATCTATGTCGAAATGCCCGTCAGGCCTTAGACGCTGGGCCAGGGCAGGGGCAAATTGATTTGAGTGCGGCAGAGGCGCAGGGGCATTGGTGGATCAAAGTGAAAGACAACGGCCCGGGTCTGCCCGCGCGAGCAAAAAACAACCTGTTTACAGCTTTCCAAGGCGGTACAACCAAAGGTGGCTCTGGTCTGGGCCTTGCCATCAGTGCTGAGTTGATCCGCGGCCACGGCGGTCGTTTGAGCATGGAAAAATCGGATGCGGAGGGAAGCATATTTACCATTGAGTTGCCAAAAATAAACAACTGAAGTTTTCGAAATATTATCCTTGCATCCTAGCCCACCTCCCGCTATCCCCCGCCCAGTGGACCGATAGCTCAGCTGGATAGAGTACCTGACTACGAATCAGGGGGTCGGGGGTTCGAATCCTCCTCGGTCCGCCACTGAATTCCCCCACATCCAACAGCTTCACATAACTGGGTTTTATTCTTGTTATTTCAGGCTGTTATTTTCAGATTTTCAATCTGAGGATTTTCTCGCGCGCGAGAATTACCCCGTTTCAACCTTTTCCTCAGAGGCGCTATTTCGGCAGCACGCGTTTCCCTGTTTTTTGCAATTAACAGGGAATTTTCTTTTTTTTGGGTTTTGGAAGCGGAGGGAAACGCTGTGATGGTCATAAATTATTGGATTTTAGAAGCGCGCTGGGCAAAATTAACAGGGAATTAAATAGGGATTAACAGGGAACTTTACTGATTAAGAGCTTATCTTGCTCAACCCAAGTTTCAGGCACGCGCTTGCTTTGCAAATAACGAATGGTGAGGTCTGGATTTAGAGTTCCATTTAGGATTGCTTTTTGTACTTTTGGCGACAAACAGGCGAGCCGAACACGCTTCCAAATAGTCCCGTCGAGAAGTCCTGTGGCTTGTGTAATATCAGTAATCTGTTTGCCGGATTTTAGCAGGTCAAGCCAGGTGTGAGCATCGTGAAGGGCCTTGATGAGATGCGGCCTCGGGCCAGTTTCATATTGAGCCCAGACAAACTTAGTGCCATTTTGCCTGCTATCGTTCTAGAAGTGCATGATATGCGGACGTGTAAGTCTTTTGTGAATTTAAGTGGGTGAACTGTGATTGATGTTTTCAGAACTGGAAAGTGGACCTCATTAACTATTACGGCCCTTGGCTTAGTTCTTTGTCTGTCAACATGGTTTTCTGCGACTTCTGTTGCTCCCACGCTTGTGTCAAATTTAAGTTTGAATGAAGCGGATGAAATCTGGTTAACAAGTGCGGTTCAAGCTGGATTTGTTTTTGCCGCATTGCTCTCCAGTTTTTTATCGATTTCAGATGCTTTTAATGTCTCTCGAGTGATGTCTGTTGCTGCATGTTTCGCTGCACTCTCAAATTTACTTTTAGTGGTAGCGATTGATCCGTGGCATGCGATTGCCGCCAGATTTTTTACTGGTTGCGCATTGGCGTTCGTGTATCCGCCAGCGTTGAAATATATAAGCACTTGGTTCCAGAAAGATCGTGGCATTGCGATGGGGTTACTAGTGGGCGCGTTAACTGTTGGATCTGCGCTTCCACATTTCATAAATGGATTAGAAGCCAATGAAAATTTTGCTTCCGTCATTATTTACACTAGCGCAGCAGCTCTTATGGCAGGTGGGATATTTTGGAGTTTGCCGAAAGGCCCATTTTCCTTTGGAAAGGCGAATGTGGATGTTAGGCAAATTGGAGCAATAATTCGCAACAAGCCTGTAATGTTAGCCAACTTAGGGTACTTTGGACACATGTGGGAACTTTATGCGATGTGGGGTTGGATTTATGCGTATTCCACAAGCGCCATTCAAACAGGCCTGCCCTTATCAAACGTATCAATTTTGGTATTTGCGGTAATTGCGTTTGGAGCCCCAGGATGTGTCATCGCAGGTTTGCTATCAGATAAAATTGGGCGATGTTACACAACATCTCTCATGCTGACACTTTCAGGTTTTTCGGCCCTAATGATTGGATGCTTCTTCACTGGTCCTAGTTGGTTATTTGTAATGATTGCTTTGATCTGGGGTTTTTCTGTTGTTGCAGATAGTGCGCAATTCTCGGCTTCTGTGAGTGAGCTTTCCGATCAAAACTTTGTTGGTTCCGCACTCACTTTTCAGATGGCAATAGGCTTTTTAATTACCCTTTTTACGATCTGGCTGGTGCCGCAAATAGCAACTATGTTTGGCTCATGGCGATGGAGTTTTATTATTTTATCAATAGGCCCATTCGTCGGTGTGTTTGCAATGATGAAACTTAGAAAAATGCCAGATGCCAAAAAGATAGCAAATGGCCGAAGGTAAAACCCTGTCGAGGCACTGTCAGACAAAACGAGCTTGAGCCGTGCAGGGCGGTTTCGCAGCCTCGCCTTATGATAAAACGCTCTCCATTCAGGTACTTTAAAACGGGCCCCGAGATCATCCGCTTGGCTGTGATGCTTTATGTTCTGTTTCCGCTCTCACTCCGCAACGTGGAAAATCTTTTGCACGAACGTGGCATTGAGATTAGCCATGAAACAGTTCGGTTTTGGTGGAATAGATTTGGTCCGATGTTTGTGGCTGAGATACGAAGAAACCGGGTTAGTCGGATGCGATCTTACTCGAACTGGCAATGGCACTTGGACAAGGTCTTCGTAAAGATTAATGGAGAGATCCATTACCTCTGCTGGGCAGTGGATCACGAAGGTGAGGTGCTGAAAAGTTATGTTACCAAGCGCTGAGACCGCAAAATGGCATTGAAATTCCTCAGAAAAGCAATGAAGCGCTACGGCGGGCCAGAAGTAGTCGTGACGGACAAACTACGTTCCTATGGCGCTGCAATGAAAGTTGTTAGCAACGCGGATCGGCAGGAAACGGGCCGCTGGGTAAATAATCGGGTTGAGAATTCCCATTTGCCGTTTTGACGACGAGAACGCACCATGCTCCGCTTTCGAAGTCTGCGATGCTTGCAGAAGTTCGCTGCCGTCCACTCTTCAGTCCACAACCATTTCAATCAGGAGCGCCACTTCTACTCACGAGACAATTTCAAGCTTAATAGAAGTGCTGCTCCTACTGAGTGGCGACAATTATTGAGCGCATAGATTTAGGCTGTACCAGCAATCCGATGGTTGTTCCTATTTGTTGGACAGCACCCAAATTACTTCTCAATACGCATCAAACTTTGCCCAAAACGATAATTCACGCTCGTGTCTAATTCTCAGTTCATCAACGTACCGGTCATGACTCGGGAATAATCCGAATGTATCGACCTTGGGCGCAACGGCATCACAGTCATTTAGGTGACTCGCCGCATGCCCGTATCGCGACGCACGACCCTCAATAAGGGCGAAGTTGATCATTGCTCGCCAAAGCAATGTCGCTGCGAGTGGATGACGTTCTCTAAGAGCATCGGCTGCCGTTGTAAGCAACTCGTAGTGGTCACCGTTTAGTTCATCAGCGCGTGCCTTTACCAATTGAGCAGCTGTGGATAAATCAGACCATTTCAAGCAGAAATGCAGAGCTCGCAGAACATCAGGAAAGGTTAGTGCATAAGCACGGGCGCGATCTTCAGCTTCAACATCCTCAAAATCAGGTAGTCCTTTCAGAAAAGCGCGCAAGTGATCGATGCTCAGTCTATTCTCAAAACAAAGCCAACGGTGTGCCTGTGCACCATTATGGCGACCAAGTACCGTCAAGGTCGAGATATAAGCATCATCCCATTGTTCTTGACCAAAGCTGCCCCCATCATCTCCAACATTACTTAAAAGCACCAAAGCATCTTTGCCTTTGTTATTTTTAAGCAAGAGCAAAGCAACCTCGGCGGCGACGACCTTGTTCCGTAGATCTTCTGACGAATACAGCCCGATATAGGCATCCGTATCCCCACTCGCTGTTGCAATTTCTTGCAGGCATTGTTGAACAAAGCGCTGCTTCCGTTTGGCGCTTTGATCTGCCTCGCCCCGTAATTCACGCAAGAAGAGAATGGCGTCATGTTCAACTTTTGATTCAAAGAGGGGTGTGTCAGCAAAGCGCTCAACATGCGCCTTGAGATATGACAAGCCGGCCTCGCCAAGCGTGGGTGCCAAAATACTAATGATCCCGTCCCATTCGCCATATGCATTATCAGAAACCACCCTCCAAACACGATCGGCAAGTGTTTCAGCATCAAGAACTGTGCAAGGTGCAATATCCGCAAAATGCAGGATTGCAGACTGGAAAACTTCACCAATATCACCCCGGCGGTCATCTGTGCGCTCATAAAGCGATGGTGCGAGTTCGATAAATTGCCACAAGAGATCAAATGCTGTTATTGGATGGTCCGGCGCAATTTTATTGACGATCATCACTACTTGTGTGTCGAGGTCTTTTACCAGCGCTTTGCGTTTGCGCCAGCTTACGAAGCCCTTAGATTTGCGCAAGGAGGCAAGCCGTTTGCGGACCTCATGGGCAAGTTCTGTTGTGCCGAGATTATGACTCAGTTCGAGACGCAGACGGCGTTTTATATCTGCGCTTCCTTGGCTGATCTCTATTAAAAGATTGGCTAGACGATCAACGCCAAGATCGGCAAGATTAGCCTTATTTAGGGTTTTCTTAGACATATTTTCAATTTAGCTATTTTGTACAGCGCCGCCAGTGGAAAGCGGGATCACTTAGCCCAAGCGCTCAAGTTGGGCCGCAGGCCCGTGGACCGCCCCCCCTATGGTAGGGCCCCGCGCCTTGGGCCACAGGCCTTTAGTATATGCCTTGTAAATTCATTTGGGGTTAATCTTGTTCGGCTGTACATCTCTAATCACGCTCCAATTTTAAGCTAAAACGCGCCGCTGCTCTCGCTAAGTGGCGTCAATTATTGAGTGCATAGATTTAGGCTGTGCCAGCAATCCGATGTAAGTTCTCATTTGTCTGGCAGCATCAGGTATCTAATTGATGTTACATATGACTGGGTATGGAAGGTGATCGCTTAGGATGTTCTATAAACATTTACCGTTAGGCGTATTTTATTCATTGACCCTGGGGGCCGAATAGTTTGGTCAAAACCAAAATCGAAAGTGCCAAAGATGGGCCAATTCCAAATGCAAAAAAAAGTGTGCCTATGCCTGCCACTCCACCTAACAGGGCACCAAGAACAACTACGGTAACTTCGATGCTTCCTCTGACAATAGCAATGGGATAGCCCGTTATACGTTGTAGACTTGTCATTAATCCGTCCCTGGGACCTGGCCCTAGATTAGCGATGAGGTATATGGCTCCACCAAAGCCTGTGATGAAAACTCCCGAAGCGGCCATCAGAATGTTCAATGATAATGTTTCAAAATTCGGCAGGTATGGCAGGCTAAAGTCTAGCACAAGCGAAATAATAATGATGTTGAAGATCGTCCCAAGGCCAGGTGTTTGTTTCAAAAATACCCACAAAAACAGGACGATTGAGCTGATCACTGCCGTTGATACACCAATCGACCACCCCGTGTGTATCGAGAAGCCTTGTGCAAATACGGTCCATGGACTTACGCCAACTCCTGCAGCGATAAGCAACGCTTCCCCTAAACCGAAAATGATCAATCCAAGAATAAGAAATGCAAACGACACGATTGGTGGTTTGACTGTGAGTGTTTTGGGTGAACTCCAAAATAAACGTGGGATTGCTTTAATTTTAAAAATGTCAAATTTCATGGCGATCTAATTCACTCGTTAGGACAAGCGGAAACTCAGTCCTATCAGCCAGTATTGCAAGAGTCAGATGCGGTAAAGAATGAACTGCATAATGGTCAGAAATCGATTGTGGCACGATGAGCGCCTTGGTTATAATGCTGATTATTATCTGAAGTTTAGACCCGAATATTGCATTCGTTATTTAGTCTAGGTGCCGCCCCAGCGAATTGGAGTGACCAAGATCCAAGCTGTCCGCCATCTAATTCAACTGAAATTCACTTTCCAGCTAGTCTAAAAAATCAAAATGGTAAGGATGATTATAACAATCAAACTGGAGCATTTGATATTTCTTTAAATGTGAAAGAGTTACTGGACTAAATGGTTTCAGGGGGCTGGATTAACGAAGATGATATTGTAGGTACAATTGAGTTTGGGAATGAGATTTGGAATGGAAAAAGTGTTATGAAAATAGAAGAATTGACATACGATCTTGTTAAAAAATAGAAACGGTACAACCGCAAATTGTCCAAACTCTCAACCATCCCACAGCACCAACTCAGCATCGCTTCGCATCTGCTGAACGCTTGTTGTTGCAACGCGGCGCAAGTCGGCAATCTGGTCATTTACGTGTGTCGATTTCGCCTGAACCGAGCCACTACTCTCGCTGAGTGACTGCAATTATTAAGCAATAGATTCAGGCTGCACCAGCAATCCAATGCGAATTCTCATTCGTCTGACAGCATCGCCACCGTTTTCCCCCGGATCCAACAGCTTCACATAACTGGCTTTTACACTTGTTATTTCAAGCTGTTATTTTCAGATTTTTAATCTGAGGATTTTCTCTTGCGCGAGAATTACCCCATTTCAAACTTTTCCTCAGAGGCGCTATTTCGGCAGCACGAGTTTCCCTGTTTTTTGCAAAAAAAGGGAAACGAAAAGGGAATTAAATATGGGCTAACAGGGAATTTTAGTGATGAATAGCTGATCTTGCTCAACCCAAGTTTCAGGCATGGGCGCAAAGAAGCGCCACAATAATTTTCTCAGCGTGTCAGTTTTTTAGCAGCGGTCCTATAAATTCACTGCTTCTGCGCCGCAGCGCGCCCTGCCGCGTCGCCTGTCGCGAAGGCAGTACCCATGACGCGGATGGAGGCGTAGGCCCGTGGATCTGCGCCTATCGTGCGTCCCGCAAAATACAAGTTGTCGATATCCTTTGCGCGCAAAGCATCCAGCGGGATTGATGCCCATCCTTCTCCACCGACTGGCGTGTAAATCGGCCTGCCCGGAATGGTATGATCTTCCATGGGCCATGCCGCCTTTGCAACGCCGTCTGCGCGCTGACGTCCGGTTGCTATGTCCTGATAGGTTAGCTCATAGCGGGCGGCCGGGTGGCGGCTTTCCCGAATGCCGATTTGGGGTCCGGTTTGCACGACATAGGCGTTTTGAAAACCTGGAACATGGGCGCGCAAAAGGGCTGCGTATTCATGGGCTGCTTCGCGGGATGCGCGTTCCGCAATAGAAAAGCTGGCCGAACTGAGGTCGTCCATTGGGTGGTCAAACATCATCCACCACATTTCGCCAGTCTTCGGCACGATGGTGAAAATGCCACCATCGTCTCGAGCAGACGGCCAATCTCCGGTATAGGATTTGAACGCCGCTATGATAGCATCCCGGTCGATCGGGATGCTTTGGTCGCGTCCACCAATGCGGATGGGCGCAGAGATAGCCTGCAACCGCCCCTCAAGATCACCGGTCCGACACGGAACGCCCGCGACCAGCGACAGATTGGCGTCGCCGGTAGCATCCACAAAGCTCTCGGCTGAGACACGGGTCCGGCCATCCATGCCGGCCAGTGTCACGGACTGGATTTTATTGGCGGTGCGGGTAGCGGCTGCAATGCGCGTGTGTAGCAAAACATTGACGCCATTGGTGGCAAGAACACGGTCCATCGCAAGTTTGACCGTCTCTGGCTCCAGCAGGATAATCCAATTCAGCGTGGTGGGCGACGAAAAAGGCGCGCAATCAAGGCCTAGCTTGCGCATTTCGTCTAAAACCAGATCCGCAGCGCCATCTACCGCCCTGATTGGTTCGGGACCCTGTTGAAAAAAACCACAATAGGCCAAGACTTGGGACGTAGTCGCGGCCCCTCCCAGAAAACCGTATTTCTCGACAAGCAAAACCCGCGCGCCCGCTTGGGCGGCCCCCAATGCTGCACCGACACCGCCGGCACCGCCACCGGCAACAACAACGTCATAATCACATTCTAGTTTTCGCATCATGTCCTCCAGCCAAGCAAACGCCGTTCAAGCAGGCCAATAAGCGCACTGATCAAAACCCCCAATAGCGACAGGATCACGACACCGGCAAACAGGCGTTCAAGATCATACAGCGACCCTGCCTCAAGGATATAGGCCCCGATCCCATATTCTGCGCCTAGCATTTCCGCTGCCACCAGCAGGATAATCGCAATCGCAAGGCTGATCCGCAGGCCCGACAATATACCGGGCATGGCACCGGGCAGCACGATTTTTCGCACGATAGACCACCATGAAAGGCCAAAACTTTGCCCCATCCGGATCAGCGTGCGGTCTACATTGTCCACCGCGCCATAGGTGGCCACGACGGTCGGTGTGAAAGTGCCAAACGCGATCAACGCATATTTTGACCCCTCTCCGATACCGAACCAAATCACAAACAGCGGCAGCAGCGCAATTTTAGGAATTGGAAAGATCGCAGCCACAAGCGGCACAAGGCCAGAGCGTACATAGGAAAACAGACCGATCATAATACCGACGGCGATCCCGATACTGGCACCAATAAGAGCGCCAACAAACAAACGCGTCAGGCTGGGCAGCAAATGCTTGAACAGCAACCCACTATCATAAAGCTGCCGGAATGTATCGAGGACATCGGACGGGCGCGGCAAAGATAGCGACGAAATCCAGCCCGCGCGCGTGCCCCATTCAACGAATAGGATCAGCGTAACAAACACCAGTACGCCCATCCAACGGCGTGATTGTGGCGCAAAGCCACCACCGCGAAACGTGACGGATTTTTCATTATTATCCATGAAGTAACTCCGCATCGGCCGCCCGCGCCTCATCGCGCATCAATTGCCAAAGGTGTTTCTGGGCGTGGTCAAGGTCGGCATCGCCGAATTCGCGCTCAGCCAAAGGTTTCGCAATCTCGACAATTTCACGAATTTGTCCGGGCCTGCGCGACAGCACCACAACCTTGTGTCCCAAGCGCACAGCCTCGGCCAGATTGTGTGTAACATAGATGGCCGTAAATGGCTGACGCGTCCACAGCTCGACCAGATCATCCATCAACAATTCGCGGGTCTGGCTATCGAGCGCCGACAGCGGCTCGTCCATCAGCATGACCGCGGGGTTCACGGCCAAGGCACGCGCTATAGCCACGCGTTGTTTCATCCCGCCGGACAACTGCTTAGGCAGGGCCTTGGCAAAGTCGGTTAGCTTGGTTCGGGCCAGCACATCATCGATGATGGTTTTGGCCGCTGCGCCTTTGATGCCGTGGTCTTCCAACACTAGTGATATGTTGCCAGAGACTGATCGCCACGGCAGCAAAGCAAAATCCTGGAAAATATAGGTAAGTGGGTTCAAGCAGCCTGTGGGCGATTCCCCCAATTGCAAAACACGGCCACGCTTGGGCTCTTCCAACCCGCCGATAAACCGCAACAGCGTGGATTTGCCGCAGCCCGACGGCCCTACGATGCAGACGATTTGACCGCTTGGAATATCCAGCGTGATATCGCGCATTACTTCAAACTCGTCATAGGAATGGCCTATGCCGTCCAGCCGAATTTCCATGGGTATTCCTTTGCAACGAAAAGCGGGGCCAGCATTGCGCCAGCCCCGTTTTGAACGATTACGCGCCGATGATGTCCACGTAGGACTGATCAACCAGCTGATCAATCGAAATGCCCGCATCCACAAGATCTTCGGACTTGAACCAGTCCAGCTGGTCCTTGATTGAAGCGATGTTCAGCGCCGCACCTGTGTTGATGCGCATCGTTCCGTTGATGATGGATGGCGCGGCCTTGGCACGCTCACGGTCTGCGTAGACGTATTTGTGGATCAAATCGACCATAACTGCCTGATCGGCGGTGCCGTCGATCATCGCGGCGGCATAATCGTCAGCGCCCTTTGAAAATGCGTTCAAGAAGCTTTCGGTCTGGCCACGTTGATCAGCTGCGTTTTTGGCGGATGTAAACACTGTCGTCACCTGGTAATCAGGCAGATAATCTGCCACATTGCCGATGATGTGCAGCGCGCCGGACCCCGCCAAAGGCTTCGCAATATGGGGCACGATGGACCATCCGTCAACCTGACCTGATTTCATTGCACCAATGATCGCGCCGACCTTTTGCAGGGGCACGAACGATAAATCAATGCCTTCGGCCTGCGCCATCTTGGACCCCATATAGTGGAAAGACGACCCCGACTGCGTGACAGCATAACGCTTGCCATCCAGCGCCGCACAAGAGGTCACACCCGCTTGGAATGCCGCGTCAGAGGCAAGGTACTTCTGCCCGTCAATGCCGGATTCTTCGCTCAGCGCGCCACCAATGACTTTGATTGCGCCTTTTTCAGCCAAGTTGATCAGCCCGCCTGAAACAGCGGTGACGGCGTAATCCACATCGCCAGAGGCAATAGCAACGGCCATAGGAGTGGCTGCTTGAAAAAATTCGAACTCGACCTTCAAACCAGCGTCGGCAAAGTACTTGCGTTCCTGCGCGATGAAACTTGCGGAATGCGATGTGAACCGCAGCGCGCCGACTTTTATCGGTTTGTTTTGTGCATAAGCCGGGACCGAAAGCCCTGCTGCGGCCACGGTTCCCCCCATGAGGGCTAGTGCCTTGCGGCGATTTAGATGTGTCATGCTATCCTCCCGATATGACAGTTTGTTGTATTATTGCCGAAGCTCTGCTTCGACGTCTTCTTGTAATAAGGTCAGGGCGTCCTCTGCCCGGCGTGCCAGAACTGCCTCAAGCAGTCCATCTTGACGCATTCGCCGCGCTGCCCAGTCCAGGCTTCCTTCGCGCATTTGCGCCAACCGAAAACGGCGGCTTTGATCAAAGAACTTGCGTTGCAAATCAATCAGGCGTGGGCTGTCGCAAGCGTCTATCAAGGTGTACGAGAACGCGCGGCAGGCTTCGTCCCACTCTAGCGCGACCAGATCGTCTGGGTTTGTTGCCGCCGCAGTTTCCGTCTTTTGCAAAGTGTGATGCGCCGCCATCACTCGGCCTTCCCAAGCAATATTGCCCAGGTCAATCGCACGTGACAAGGCCAGCTTTTCGACCTCACACCGGACCATTGCAATATCGCGTACATCGCTTTCGGTGGCTGAGGTGACGCGAAACCCACGTTGTGCTGTGGCCTCCACCAAGCCTTCGGTCGACAAGATACGCAGCGTCTCACGCATGGAATGATTAGACCCACCATAGCGGGTTCGCAGCTCGCCCAACTTCAGCTTTTGGTCCGGTAGCAAATTTCCGAACGCAATATCGCGGCGCAACGACGAGGCGAGCAGCTCAACAATTGTACTGTCATCCAAAGACTTTCTCGAAAACATATTTTCTACACCGTAAAATCAAAAACGTTGGACATTTTTAGATATATGCCCTTATTTAAGTCAACCGAAATTTCCAAACGGGAGCAGGTGAGTGAACATTTCAGGCGAAACCAAGCTTTTTCCAATCATCGGGGATCCCGTAGTGGGGGTTGTGTCCCCGCCTGCGGTGAATGCGTGGTTTGAGGCCAATGCAGTTGATGCATGCATGATGCCATTGAACATCCCTGCATCGAACATCACGGGCTTCTGGGATATGCTACGCGCGTCAAACACGTTTCTGGGATGCTCAATCACCTATCCGCACAAGCAATCAGCCTATGCACAGGTCGACACCATGACCGAACGCGCCACCCGTTTAGGTGCACTGAACACAGTGCGGCGCGCGGACGACGGGTCGCTATGCGGCGACGCGACTGATGGAACAGCACTTTCGCAGGCGGCTGGCCAAGCGGGCGCGCGCGTCAACGGTGCTTGTATTCATATCACCGGTGCTGGTGGAGGCGCCGGCCGGGCCATCATTGATGCCCTATGCGACGCTGGTGCGGCGAAGATTATTCTTGAAGATACCGACGCCGCCCGATTGGCGCAGACGATGGCATTGGTAGAACAGTTTTGGCCAAACACGTCCATTGGCGACAAAGGCCCCGCAGACATCGTGATTGATGCAACTCCGAACGGGAAAAATGCCAACGCGGCGCCGCTGTTTGCTCCGGAGGTTGTATCGGGTTGCAAGGCAATCTGCGATATTGCCGGTCAGCATGGACAAAGTCAGCTATTGAATGCTGCAAAACAGATGAAAAAAATCGCAATTGATGCTTCAGATATGGGGCACTGCCAAGTCCAAGCCCAGATGGCATTCCTTTTCCAAGACCAAACCGCGTTTTGACTATTTATTGAAGACTGGACGTTCATACATTTCGCAGAATGCGTCACTTTGGGCTCAAAGCAGCCCTCGCTGCAATTTGATTAAATAACCGCTTTAGCCCAATATCTAACCTTGAGACACGGAGCCAAGGGGCGTGGTGGGACTGTCAGATTAAACTTGGTTGAAGTGGGTAGGGTGTGTTTGTAGGGTACGTAAATGATAAAAATTCCTCTTCTACTACTTTAAAACCAGCCCCGAGATCATCCGCCTTGCTGTAATGCTGCTTGCCCGCTGAGGCCGGTCTGGTCCGCTTAATGGACTACACAAGCTGCTTGCGGGGTTAGGTTGACTGTGAAGAGGCACTGGAACGCCACTTCTACTCACGAGACAATTTCAAGCTGAACCGCGCCACTGCTCTCGCTGAGTGGCGTCAATTATTGATTGCATAGATTCAGGCTGCACCAGCAATCCGATGCGAGTTCTCATTAGTTTGACAGCCCTCTACTAAACGTCAAACAAAGTCCCAGTCATGATGACTTTGATCTGCATCACCGTTAATCACCAGAGTAAGATTGCCTTTGCTGTCAGCATCAAGAGCATTCACAGCAAATCCATTGTCGGTGACGAGGTCAAAGGTATCAATCTGACGCAGCCCAATGATGTGTTTCAGATTATCGAGCACATCAGATAGGTTAACTTCTCCATCATTATTGGTATCACCGGCTTGCAGTGCACTTGTTTTGAGCTCTCTCAGGCCAATTATGTGTTTTAATTGAGCAAGGACATCACTAAGATTAATTGGATCACTGGCAGTGTTGCCTCCTACTTTTTTGATTTGTGTTTTTAAATCTGTCACATTTATTATTTTAACACTGCTAGATACAAGGCTGATTACTGGCTCGATAATACCTTGTGAAGAGACTGTGACATTAGTCTCGTCTTCACCTATTAATTTTAACGACTGGCTAAGTGAATTGCGGAGATTTAATGTTGTTGGTGTGCCATCGGTTTCAACTTTCACTTCGCTGCTATTTCCTGCGTCTTCTGAAAAGATAAAGCGATCGTCACCTTCGCTATCGAGTGAAAATATTATCTTTGAGTAATTAAATCCAGAAAAGAGTATTTCATCTTCTATACTATTGAAGCTTTGTATTAAAGTTTTGCCTAGAGGGTCAGTAGTATTTGCAAACGTAAATGTATCAGCGGCTCCGGCTATGCCAGTTTCAATTTGATCAGCCTGAAAGAGAGCTATTGCATTATCAGTGATTGTACCATCTGAATCAATTTCAATGCCGAACGCTTTCTGAGACGCTTCTGATAAACTATACCCTTCGGCTACCTCGCTTGCAGAAAATTTAAAAGATATTATTTTCGTAGTATCAGCAACTGTGAAGTTTATTTCATATAACTTCACGTCTTTGTTAGAAGCGCCGGGCCATGTAACGACGCTACCGTTTGAAACTGTAGCAATCCAGTTTGTATTAACAAACGCGGTGGTTGCAGAAAAGCCGTCCTTATTATCGGTATCAGGTTGACTGATGTGGCCTAAACCACTCAAAACACCCACCGAAAATATAGCGTCAATACCTAAACCTGGGGTGTCAGATGTGGACCCGCTTGGGGATAAACTATATAGTTTATCGTCAGAAAAAGTAAGGTTTGCATCGTCGTAGTGAAGGCGCAGGCCAAATCCAGCTAGGTCGCCATCAGGCACCATTAACCCAACAGAGAACGTTAGAATTTTTGATGTTTGGTCAAAACTAATTCCAGAAACATATATCGAATATTCGTTTGCTGCAGCGGTGCTAGGCTTAGTGGTTGGCGTTGTCATATCAAGATATCTAACAAATGGGTCTGGAGGTCTTCATAGTTCTCTAAAGGAGAATTTATTGACCGAAATTGAAAAATATCCTCTAAGCTAGCGCCATTCAAGTATGCATTTAAAATTACTCCATCCGTCAGAGCTTTGACCTCACCGTCACCATCTACGTCTAGTAGAGTTGATTTGTTCGCATTCATAAAGCTTGAAAGGGCGTCTTCGAATTCTGAACCAACGGTGTTTGCAGCAACTTCTCCAGTATCTGAGTCTGTGAAAAGTGATGCTATTATGGCTTGTCCATCAGTTTGCGCAGTAACAGATCCGTCTCCATCAACATCGTAGTCTGCATGTGTGAGTTTAAGTTTGTAATCTAATATTTTGCCAGTGTCAGATTTGACATTAATAAATATGTCAGATGAATACTTCTCATAAATTATTGTTTCTGCTTGACCAATAGATTTAGAGCTAGCAAGCAAGGTTCCACTTGCATCAGTTATCTCAATTATCACGTCACCAGCAGCGCTCAGATCGGTATCTGATAAAATTATTGAAAATTGGTTTGGGCTCTGTTCGCTAATACGCCCAGCACTGATTTCAAACCAATCTTCATCACCTTCAGTTAACGACAAGCCTAAATTAGACAGAGCAATATTATTTTCGGCGCTGAAGCTAAGCTCAGTGGCTTTAGCAAGCAAATCATTGGAACTGCTGCCCTCAGCCAAATCATCAATAATAATTCCTTGGCTTGTATCAGATGCAACGAGATCGACATCAATTTCATATGAAATGTCTTGACGCCCTGTGCTAGTTTCAACTTTTATAAAGTAAGATGAAGACTCACTCAGATCAAAGCTGTTCTCCAAGCCTTCTCTCTGGGTCAAAAGCTGCCGATTGCTGTCATAAAATGATACGGCCAAGGGTGCGCTGTTCGCACTATTGATTTTGATAGTATTGTCTACACTTGATAGAGCAGTTGGTGTTGAAAAATTGTACCAGTCTACATCTGTTGCATTGTGAATAGTCAAGTTTTCCAGGAAAGTTTGGTTGCTTACCATACCGACTTCAAATGCTGTTAGGCTAGTGTTGTTACTTTGAGCACTACGCCCCAAAGCATCACGTGTCTCGGAGTAATCGGGACTTAGGTTTTCTGTGGTAGCAGAACGCAAAGAACGATCAGAAATACCGTAAAGTCTTTGGAACTCACCCCAAGCGCTGCCCGATTTACCAATTAAACCAGGTCCTGACCAAATCGAAGTGTTATCTGATAGCAAGCCGGCCTGAATTCCGGATAGATCTTGACGGCTAGAGTTGTCTATTACAGCTGCCTTGATGGCGGAAGTAACATCTGAAGCAGCAGTTTTTAGTGGACTATTAGATAAGTTTGCAGACATATATTCAAAGAGTTGCCCCAGGTCATGCTCTTCCCCAGCCCACCCATAACTCATCGCTGCGGAGCTCCAAGCACTCTCCACAGCGTCGTCAATCAGCAGCCAATCTGAGCCTGAAGCGTTTTCGGCAGCTAAATTGAAGATCTCGATCGCATCATCTATCGCTTGATACTTAGTGAGATCAACTGAGGAGAGCGTTTCCGAAGAGCTGTCATACCAGCTATCATAGCTATCTACGATATAGCCTCCAAGTGTTTTGGCTGAAGCGTAGGGGTTATTTGCCAGACTATCTAAGAAAGCTTGATAATCCCAGCCATCACCCGGCTCAGTTTCTTGAGAAGCAACCATAACATCGGCGATGGCGGCCATTTCTAAGCCCAATTCATAGGTCTGCATTAAACAAGCATCAAAGCCGATCAAATCCAGATTGTTGCTGGAGGAGAAGGCAACTGAGTTATCAATACCCGCTTTAATCTCAGAAATCGTAAGCTTGTCATGACCGTCTGTATCGTCCCAAGCAATACCAGAAAGCCCCCCGCCATGATCCCAAATCACAAGCGCATAATTATTCGCTGCATGGTTTGTTGTGGACCAATCAATAAAGTCTGTCAGCGTGGCTGAGTTGCCCATATTTTTTTCGCCAACGCTGACTAACTCTGATGTCAAAGCATCGGCCGGGCCTGCCCACTGACCACCAGCCCAGCCGTAGGTGTTATAACCGTTCGGATCATGTGCAATCTCACCCATTCGTGTGTCGGTCCATGTCTCACTGGTCGAATACGCATCAGACAGATCTGTCAAAGTGACAACATTTACGTTCTCTGGAAGGACAACACCCTCCATCTCATTAAGATCATCCACTGCTGCAGACGCAAGATTGTTGTCGCCATCTACATAGACCATCACGGTCCAGTTTGCATTTTCGTTAGGCGCAGTACCGCCAACCTGATCGATATAAAGATTATAATTGCTCAGCTGCACAGAAGCTGCTGCGTTGCTAGAGGCCGTAGAGCTGACAACTGCGTAGTAATCCCCTGAAGCAAAGCCACTGGTGTCAACTGACCCACTGCCATTGGTTATACTTACAGTACTGCCCACCTGCGTGGTTCCGTCAGCGCTGTAGATCTTTAGCGCAGCATCTGCGCCAAGAAGGCTGGTGACTTGAACTGTATTTGAGCTCCCTGCCGTTTCTGCGATGGTGAACTCAAACCAATCCTGATCAGAGGCATTATGCAGTGTGAGATCATCAAAAGATGCCCGCGTCTCGCGTACGGTAACAGCAGAGGAGGCATCGTCATTGCTCTCGTAATCATCACGGCGCGAGTTCAGCTGCTTTGGAGCAATGGATAGATCATAATCACGGTTTATATCCCCAGCATAGCCGTAAACTTCCAACGTATAGGTCTCATCGATGCTCGATTGGAATGTCAGCGTCTCATTATCATCCCCTGACATTGCATAAGCGATTTCTGTTCCGCCACTATCTTTTAAAGAGGTATCAATATCACCTCCCTCATGCGAGAAAGACAATGTGATCTGCGTCTCGCCAGCATAAGTCGTCGCAAATTGCAGGTGGTCTTTATCTGTCGAAGAATGAATGCTCAGATCCGCTACGTTTAACGTTGTGGAAAGAGTCCCCAATTCCGTCGCTGTTACTGATGTATCATTGCTGTTTGCACGATCAAACTGATCAGCTGGGATCACATTAGATTGAGATCCACTGCCCTCAAACTCCGTAACATCTATCGAGAGGCTATAATCAGGGATAAGCGCCCCATCTAGTCCAAATGCTTGTAGGTAATAGGTACCAGCAAGATAACTATCAAAATTGATCACTTCGCGACCGGTACCACTTGCAGAAGCCGCTACTAATGTCGGGGTGCTTGCACCGACGTCCACCGCCCAGAGCGAAAGGTTCATCGCACCTAGTGCTGAATCATAGCTGACGGAGATCTCTGAGCTACTTGAAGAAGCATTCCGCATCTCAAAGCTATACCAGTCCTGATCCGTCGCTG
>Ga0213869_10000866_pt1 | contig 23529 bp, 18 predicted proteins | sample PICome_10_FD_160083 | JGI IMG/M metagenome (GOLD analysis project Ga0213869, IMG submission 160083) | Coastal seawater microbial communities near Pivers Island, North Carolina, United States - PICO132 | ecosystem: Environmental > Aquatic > Marine > Coastal | place: USA: North Carolina...
GAGCGGTTAGATTCCGGGTCACAACGCTTTGATAAGTTAGAGCGAATGATCTGGGGTATCTACCCCGTCATGATTGCTTCTTTAATAGCCATCGTTGGCTTGGTAATAGCACAATGAAATTTGACGCAATTAAAGGATTAATCGGTACGTTAGCCCCTACTATTGGGAAGGCGCTCGGTGGGCCTTTAGGTGGTGCTGCGGCACAAACAATCGCCAGTGTGCTTGGCTGTAAGACTGACGAAAAATCAATCACTACCGCAATCCAAGCGGCAACCCCTGAACAGCTTGCAGACATCAAGAAAGCTGAACTCGGTTTCAAGACCAGAATGAAGGAGCTGGATGTAGATGTTTTCAAACTTGAAACAGATGATATCCAGAATGCGCGAATGGCTTTCAAAGGTGACTGGACGCCAAAATTTATTGCGGTTGCTTGCGTTCTATTCTTCGGAGGTTACATCGCGTTGGTCACGCTACAAGACCCTGCTAATACAGACAACGGCATTGTTAATCTTGTGCTTGGTTATTTGGGTGGGATCGTCTCATCTATCATAAGTTTTTATTACGGGGCTTCTCACAAGCATGACGAATGATGCGATTAGTTAATATGCTAAAGCGGCACGAAGGCGTTAGAGATAAGGTCTATATGTGCTCTGCTGGGTACGAGACCATTGGCGTTGGTAGGAATATCAGTGAATCTGGCCTTGGACTTTCTGATGACGAAATAGAATATTTGCTAGTTAATGATATTAGACGCTGCCGAAAAGAGCTAACCCAAGAGTATGAATGGTTCTCAAGTTTAGACAGCGTGCGTCAAGACGCCATAATCGACTTGTCATTCAATCTTGGACAGACCAAACTTAGAACATTCGTCAAAGCTCTTGGCCATATGGCTACTGGTAATTACGAGGAAGCTGGACAAGAGTTTTACCGTAGTCGCTGGGCTGAACAGGTTGGCGACCGCTCATTAGAAATTTGCCAGATGATTAGCTCTGGAGAATATCAGGTTAGATAAAATGCCTTTACAAAAATTTATATTTAATCCAGGTATAAACAAGCAGGGAACTAGCTACACTGCGGAAGGAGGCTGGTTTGATGGCAATCTTGTTAGGTTTAGAAAAGGATTTGCTGAAAAGATAGGCGGTTGGGAAAAATATATATCTGTCTCTTATGAAGGAACTGGCAGAAAGCTACACGCCTGGGTTGACTTAGACGGCACAAAGCTTCTTGGACTAGGAACTCGATACAAGCTGTACATCCAGGAAGGTTCTAGTTACAACGATATCACCCCTATAAGAAAGACTTCTGCTGCAGGCGCTGCGACCTTTGCCGCTGTCAATGGTTCTTCAACCTTAACGATCACTGATTCAAACCATGGCGCAAACATAAACGACTTTGTTACTTTTTCAGATGCAGCGTCATTAGGCGGAAACATTATTGCAGACGTTTTAAACCAAGAATATCAGATTGTTTCAGTCCCAACGACAAACACCTATACCATCACGGCAAAAGACACAGATGGCGCTACAGTCACGGCTAATGGCAGTGATACTGGTAATGGCGGATCTTCTACTGTTGCTGTGTATCAAATAACAGTTGGTCTAGATGTCTTTGTTGACGGTACAGGTTGGGGTGTTGGCGGATGGGGCTCTGGAACCTGGGGCTCAACTAGCTCTTTAACAGATGCAAATCAGCTTCGGCTGTGGTCTATGGATAACTTTGGTGAAGATCTGTTTGCCTGCCCAAGAGCTGGAGGACTTTACTATTGGGATAAGTCTAACGGACTTAATACTAGGGCTGTGGCGTTAAACTCTTTGGCTGGCTCTAACCTTGCGCCGACAAAAGGACTTCAAGTTCTTATCTCTGACGTTGATCGACACGCTATTGTATTAGGCGCAGATCCTATTGTTTCTGGAATAAGAAACGGTGATATTGATCCGTTACTTGTAGCATTTTCTGACCAAGAAAACATTTCAGACTGGGAGCCGAGATCCGACAACACAGCAGGGTCTTTAAGATGTTCTGCTGGATCTGAGATTATTGGCGCTGTAAGAGCTAGACAAGAAACTTTGATCTGGACTGACGTTGCGCTTTATAGCCTACAGTTTATTGGACCGCCGTTAACCTTTGGCCTTAATCTTTTAAACGAAGGCGTAAGTTTGATTGGACCAAATGCAATGGTTAACTCTCCATCTGGAATATTCTGGATGGATAAGAAAGGATTCTACAGGTATAACGGATCTGTTGAGCCCGTCCCTTGCACTGTACATTCTTACGTTTTTGATAACCTTGACGAAGGACAATCTTTTCAAGTTGTTGGTACGTTGAACAAGCAGTTTGATGAGGTTAGCTGGTTTTATTGCAGCCTTGGCGCCACTGCCGTTGATCTTTATGTGACGTTTAACTATGTAGAAAACACTTGGTCTATTGGCCAGCTATCTAGAACAGCTTGGTTGGACGAGGGTATCTTTAATCTTCCAACTGCTGCTGGTAAGTATGGCGACACGCCGTACTTATACTCTCATGAGATTGGCTATAACGCGGATGGCGAGCCAATGGATAACGTTTTTGTTCAGAGTGCTGATTTTGACATAGGCGAAGGTGAAGACTTTCAGTTTATTAAACGTTTTATCCCTGATGTTAAGTTTCAAGGATCTGGTTCTGACCAAACGATTAACGTTCAGATCAAGACAAGAGACTATCCTGGGCAGAGCTTTACAACAGATCAGACATCGTCATTCACAAGCACTACTAACAAGATAGATATGAGAGCTAGGGCAAGACAGGCGGCTCTTCGATTTGAATCTGATGATGATGGCACAAATACTCAAAAGATAGATGTTGGCTTTAGGATTGGGGGAACGCGATTAGATATACAACCTAATGGTCGCAGATAATGGCTAAGATACTTAATACGGCACTGCCGTTTGCCAACTCTGAGACTGTTGGCAGGGATGTATTTAACAAGGCGATCAGGCTTATAGAGCTTAATTTAAATGCGTATGATCCAAGCGCAACGCCTCAGTTTACAAATCAAAGCATATCGGAATTACAGTTTAACGCAGGCGATGTCATTTGGAATCTAAGTATAAATGCCCTACAAGTCTATACTGGCAATGAGTTTGTAAACATATCAACGCCATCGACCGCTGGCCTACAGGGATCTACCGGCGTTGGAGAAGTTCAGGTTATAACTAATGGTTCTATAACTGTGGGTATTGATTAATGAATGATATAAAGAGAGTTGATTCTATCGTTAAAGCACCACCACCTCAGTATGTAAAACCTAGAGGTTTCTCTAGCATGTTGCCTAACAAAAGACCAGTAACTAAGATAAACTAATGACAGCTACAGCAACCAAAAAAGATCCAGCAAAGTGGGCGGCAGCTAAGTCCAGAGCCAAGGCTAAGATGGGTGGCAAACACTCTGCTCGAGCAATGCAACTTGCTGTAAAGTATTACAAAGGTTCTGGTGGTACTTACTCAGGCCCGAAGAAAAAAAGTAGTAACAAACTTTCTCAGTGGAGCAAGCAGGATTGGGGAACAAAGTCTGGCAAGCCGTCTACGCAGGGACCTAAAGCTACCGGCGAGCGGTACTTGCCCAAGAAAGCAAGACAGGCGCTATCGAGCCAAGAGTATGCGGCAACGACTAAGGCTAAGAGAGAGGACACAAAATCTGGCAAGCAGTTCTCATCACAGCCTAAGAAGATTGCTGATAAGACAAAGAAGTACAGGACCGCAAAAGATGGCGGGTTCTTTACTAAGAGCAACCATCGAGGCTGCGGTGCTGTTATGCCAGGTAGAAGAAAGAAGACAAGGTATTCTTAATGTTTAAGCGTCATGTGCAAAACTTTAGGGTAGGTGGTGCCGCTAAGAAGAATAGAGGCAGGCCGATTAGGCGCACTACTTCTGGAAGTAAGCCTAATTACCGACAGACGGAAGAAGGCGCTGGCATGACAGAGGCTGGGGTTAGAGCGCATAAACGCGCTAATCCTGGTAGTAAATTGCAGACCGCTGTTACAGAGAGCAAGCCTACAGGCAAGAGAGCAGCTAGAAGAAAATCATATTGCGCGAGGTCCGCTGGACAGATGAAGCAGTTTCCAAAGGCAGCGAGAAACCCAAACTCTAGATTGCGTCAAGCAAGACGCCGATGGAAGTGTTAAATGAGTATTCGTAAGTTACCTATAAAGATGATGGCTGGTGGTCATATTGGTAGTCACCTTGGCGGAACGCCAAATTTAAGTTCGGGTCGAATGATGGCAAACCTTGGCGGTGGCGATATAATTGGGGGTGGCTCCATCGGAGGCTCTTTACGAACTGGCGATATTGGAAGAATTGGGAGTTTTTCTGATATCGCTGGATCTTCAGACTGGGGAAATTTTTTTGGCGGACTGCCAGGTGCAAGCTTAGGAAACATTGGCGGTACACTAGGCGTCCCCACCGCATCACAGTTTTCTGGTAGCGGACAACTTCCATTGAACGTTGATATGCCATTTAGCCATATTAACTTTGACGAAGGCCCTCAGATTAGCGACTTTGATCGTAATGAGGATGGCGAAATAAGCGACGAAGAGCGTTCTGAATTTCAAAAAGCGATGAGCATCTTTATCGCACAAAATAATCAGGCAAGTGACCCTGCTGTTACTGATAACTTCTCCAGCCCAGTTACCAAGGACGAAGAAAGACCGGTAAAAGAGCCTGGAGAAGATGACGCAAATTTTCTAGAAAGACTTGCCGCTTGGGCAAGAAGATTATTTGGAGGCGAAGGTAACATTCAGATAGGCGGGATCCCTAACTTTCCAGGTGGTGGATTTCCAACGTTTCCATTACCAGGTAGCGGCAATCCTCGCGGTGGTGGCACACCCACGCCTACACCGACACCCACACCGACACCTACGCCTGACCCTGATCCTCCGCCTACTACGCCCGTTACACCGACACCCACGCCTGATCCTGACCCAGTAGGCGATGGAACTGGCGGTGGTACGACCACTGGCCCTATAGATAATGGTACAGGCGGAGGCACCACAACCGGTCCTATAGACACTGGCACGGGTGGTGGCACAGGTGGTGGTACAGGTGGCGGGACAGGTGGTGGTACAGGTGGCGGGACAGGTGGTGGTACAGGTGGCGGGACTCCTAATGACCCAATAGATCGAAGGGATGGCCCTAACGATCAACGCCCTAATGACGAGCCAGTATACATACCTCAATTTCCAGACTTGCCTTCCGGCGGGAATAGATCTGGAACTCAAACTGGAGGAGGCACAACTATGCCGACAGATAAAACTCAACCCAAAGATTTGCAGTTAGCTGCTCGTAATGCGGCTATGAATGTTTATAACGATCCTGCAAACTTTGAGCGGTTTGCGCCAAGTCCTTTGCAAACAATGGATTCTCGATACAGGGGCATCTCTAGCTTTCTACCTTCCGGTGAGATCACGCCTTACGGCATGAACTACCAAGGGCTTGAGGGTATGCAGTATGCAAACTATGGCGGTGGCAGACCGTTGCAAAGCTCTGGTCCTTTAACAACTTATCAAAGACCCTCGACAGGTGGTGGCACAACAGGTGGTGGCACAACAACGCCCCCTGGAGATACGGACACGGGCTTACCGAGAGACGATATCGATTCTGATGTTGAGATTCAAACAGACGATTACTATGAATCCATTTATCCTAAACCTGTCCGGTCTGACTTTCCGCCTTTTAGCGGAAGAGGTCAGATGGCTTCTCAAAAAGAATACGAAACCGCTTTAGAAGAATGGGAGCAGCGAAAAAAAGATTTTGATAGGTCTATTTCAGAAATCAGCGGGGGAGGACTTGGCGAGTTAGGGATTGGCGGTATCGGATCTTTAGGTAGTATTGCTGGATTTAGCGCAGGTGGATCTACTGACTTCCCAAGAAAGAACGGACAAATATCCGGCCCTGGCACTGAAAGATCTGATGACATTCCGGCCATGTTAAGCGATGGTGAGTTTGTTGTTAACGCTAAAGCAGTTCGAGGAATAGGCGATATGATGGGCGCTGATGGCGGCAAACACGATCAAAGACGAGAAGGCGCACGGGCTATGTATGCGCTTCAGAAGATGGGCGAAAAAGCTGCGGGGATGTCACGATGAGTGAAACAGTATTAACTGATCAGGAACAACCATATGTTCTTCCGAGTGCTTCGCAGCAGTATTATGATCCTGCGGTAGAGCTTACCTCAAGGAACCTTTTGGCGAGTTACTTCGGAACGCCTGATCAACCAGGTTTAATAAACCAGCAGATTCCCATTCCGATTCAGCAAGTCGCTGGTCTTTCTCCGCTTGAAATACAAGCTAGAAATGCAGCGCAAGGACTTGGTGGATTTGGTGGCCAACTTGCTGAAGCGGAAAGAATGTATCGTCAGTCTGGGCAAGGATTCGATCCCGGAACGGCTGGTATCTATGGAGATCCTCAAGCTCGAGCTTTGTATATGCAAAGCATTGGCGCTTATGATCCAACCATGGGGCAACAGTTTCTCGACGCCGAAGGGCGATCAATGATGCGAGGTGCATCTCAAGAGTTAGGTGATCTTTCTAGAAAAATACCCGGGCAAATTAATCTTGCTCAAGCTGGTATGCGAGAAGGCGAAGATTTAATTAGACAAGGCGCTGCAAGCTCTGCCGATGAAGCTGCGATAGCTCAGAGAATGGCTTTAATGGCCTCTGGTAGGGTTGGAGGTCAAGCTGACACTGGCCAAATGGCAATGAATCGAGCTGCTTCTAATATAGGTACTGGTGTATCGCAAGCGAAGACAGAGTCTCGATACCAAGAAGGTCAAGCTCAGTCTGAAGCTGAAAATTTAAGAAAGCAGTTACAGGGATTTGGTGACCAAGCCGGTGCAGGTGCTCGGCAAGGAGAGGCTCAAATACAAAGCGCCTTAAAAGATGTTCGACCAGAAGTATTAAGAGGACAAGCTCAAGCAACTGCGGCAGAACAAGCAGCTATTCAATCTGCTCAAAGTCTTTCTTCACAGCTCGGAACTATCGGTAGAGAAGCTGGAGCAGGCGCTAGGCAGGGTGAATCTCAAATTCAATCTGCCTTAAGAGGTGTTCGACCTGAAGTCTTAAAAGGACAAGCTCAAGCAACTGCCGCAGAGCAAGCGGCTATAAGCTCTGCTCAAAGTCTTTCTTCACAACTTGGAACCATAGGTAGAGAAGCTGGTGCAGGTGCTCGACAGGGAGAGGCAGCTATCGCTGCAGCTTCAAGAGGGATTAGGCCAGAAGTTTTGAGCGGTCAAGTTCAGGCAACTGCTGCAGAGCAAGCGGCCATTCAATCTGCCAAAAGTCTTTCTTCACAGCTTGGAACCATAGGTAGAGAAGCTGGAGCAGGCGCTCGACAAGGAGAGGCTCAAATACAAAGCGCCTTAAGAGATGTTCGACCCGAGGTATTAAGAGGACAAGCTCAAGCAACTACCGCAGAACAAGCGGCTATAAGCTCTGCCAACACATTATCTTCTCGGCTGGGGCAAATAGGAAAAGAAGCCGGTGCAGGCGCTCGACAAGGAGAGGCAGCGATAGCTGCAGCTTCAAGAGGTATAGGTTCTCAAGTTGGAACGGCTCAACAAAGAGCTTTAGAGGCGACAACAAGGGCAAGGGCTCAAACAGCTCAAGCTGGAAGGCAGTTAGAAAGTGCTGGCGAATCATCTAGAAAATACGCTCAAGAAGGCATAGCTGCATTAAAAGGAACTGGCGCTCAATTTGATCCATCTACTATTGATAGGTTTATGGATCCGTATACTCAAAACGTAATTGATGCTGAACAGGCAGAGATTGAAAGGCTTGGTAACAAGCAGAGGCAACAGGCAAAAGCTCAAGCCATTCAATCTGGTGCTTTTGGTGGATCTAGAGGCGGCATTGAGCAAGCTGAGATCGGTAGAAATATCTTGCAGCAGCAGGCTAAAACTGGTGCTCAATTAAGATCTCAAGGCTATCAGCAAGCGGCGCAACAAGCGCAGCAATCCTTTGAGCAAGCTCAAGGCCGTCAGCAAAACCTTGGACAACTGACCTCATCCCTTGGCCAAGCTGGCGCAGGAACTCAATTACAAGCAGCACAAGCGGCAGGAAACTTAGGCTTATCTGCGGAAGAGCTGGCTCAGTCTGGCGCATTCCAGGGCGGTCAACTTGGTATGACAAGCAAGATGAACGAAGGTCAGCTTGCTGAACGAGCGGCAAACCTTGGTATTAGCACTGATCAGCTTAGATCTCAATTAGAAGGTCAAGGTCAAGCTGCACAAATGGCTGGACAACAGATGGCTCAACGAGGAGCTTTAGATCGCTCTCAGTTAGGTATATCAGGCTTACAAACTCAATCTCAGTTAGCTGAAAGAGCAGCTAACCTTGGAATTAGTACTGATCAATTACGATCTCAGATGGCTCAACAAGGTCAAGCATCTGAAGCCAGTTCTCAACAGATGGCGCAAAGAGGAGCATTAGATAGAGCGCAGCTTGGCATGACAGGTCGAATGAACGAAGCTCAACTCGGAGAACGTGCAGCAAGCTTGGGCATAAGTACCGATCAATTAAGATCTCAATTATCAGGTCAAAGTCAACAAGCAGAAATGTCGTCACAGCAGATGGCGCAAAGAGGAGCATTAGATCGTTCTCAGTTAGGAATGACTGGGCAAATGAATCAAGCTCAACTTGCTGAAAGAGCAGCTAACTTAGGCATTAGTACCGATCAATTAAGATCTCAATTATCAGGTCAAAGCCAACAAGCAGAAATGTCGTCACAGCAGATGGCTCAAAGAGGAGCATTAGATCGTTCTCAGTTAGGTATATCAGGCTCACAAACTCAATCTCAGTTAGCAGAACGTGCCGCTAATCTTGGAATCAGCACTGATCAGTTACGCGCTCAACTAGCGGGTCAAGGTCAAGCTGCTACTCAGCAAGGCCGACAGATGAGCCAAACAGGCGCATTCCAAAGAGCCCAAACAGGTACGCAGGGCCAGCAAGCTCAAGCAAACATTGCCAATCAAGCCGCTCAATTGGGTATCTCTACAGCGGAACTTCAAGCGCGGTTGGGTCAACAAGCATTTAGCACGGCTCAATCTCAAGGTCAGGCTGGGATGCAAGCTGGTAGAGATATCGGTAGCTCTGCTGCTCAACGTGGTCAGCTTGGCATGCAAGGTATTGGCGCTCAAATAGGCGCTGCTGGCCAACGTGCAGACATTGGTCAAGGCATGGCCTCTCAGTACGGCCAAGCTCAACAGATGGGCATGGGCAGTTATGAAGACCAAATGCGTAGGATGCAAGGCGCAGCAAGTGGTATGTTTGGTCAGACGCAACAACAGTATGGGACCGCCCTTAATGCATACGGCGCAAGTGGATCTGCACAACGAGGAGGCGCTGCGGGTATTGCCGGACTTGGTCAGCAAGGATACAACATGCTTACAGGTCAGATCGGAACCATGGCAGGGCTTGGACAGACTGGTCGAGGCATTCAGGATCGCGCTTATGGCAATCAGTATACTGCTGCGACACAGATGGCTGATGAGCCGTACATGAGATTACAGCGTGGCCAGCAAATGCTTGGCGGATTGGCTGGATACTTGCCAACATACTCAAGCGGGTATGGTACTCAGTCTAATCAAGTTGGGGCTTATCAAGATCCAAGCACAGCCGCTAAGATTGGTGGTTACTTAGGATTAGCAGGCCAAGGTTTAGATTTTTATAATCAATATCAAAACCGCAACAACCAGGGAGGATAAAGTCATGAACCGACAAGATATGATGTACCGTCCAGAAATCTATGACCGTCCTATGTTTCAGACACCGCAGACCCGCCAAGGTAGCGGTATCATGGCGGGTGTTGCGCCTGTTCAAGGGTTTGAAGATGGCGGTCTTGTTGCTGAAGACTTCTTCTCTATGGAGCAGACTGAGCAAGGTTCTGGAATGAACCTTCGAGACTTGACTAACATTATCTTTGATCCGTCAGACCCTCTTGATTATATGACCATGGGGCTTCTTTCGTTTCCGCCAGCCTATGCTGCTGCAAAACTAATGAAGGCTGGCGTCAAAGGATCCAAGCTTGTAAATCAAATGGAAAAGTTTGACACCTTAAAAGACGCCGCCGGTACAGGTGCTAAATCTGCTGGGGCGTTTGAAGGCGTTAGGCTTGCCGGAGAAGTTCCAAGGTTATTTGAAGATGAAGAACCGCAGTTTTCAGATGAAGTTATGGAGGTTGCTAGTGCTATTAGCAACCTTCGACAGAAGCCAGATCCTGATGCTATTAGAGCAAGAGTCGCTGAATCATATGGCGATGACTTTGCCGCCCAGGTAATGGCCGCGCAAGGATTTGCGAATGGTGGCATTGCATCAATCGTTCCTAAGTTTGCGGGAGGATCTCTTGGCGGTGTTTTAATCGATAGCATACTCTTCCTTAAGAAATCAGGTGGCCCTTGGATTGAAAAGACGCTTGATGCGTTGAAGCGGGGCGAGATTGACGCTGAAGATGCAAGAAGTCTTGATCTTCCCGAGGACCTTATACAAGGCAGTGTTGGTCTTAAGGGAGGAATAGATGATATGGGCGGGGTTTTGTCACCGGCAAATGTAAGAAGAGCTGGTGATGATATTCCTGAGTTTGAAGATGATGTTATTAGAAGTGCTGAACAATCTCTTGGTGCAGGAGGCAGGAGCCCTCTTGATAATATTCCTGACGTTCAAGATGATGTTATGAGAAGCGCAGATGACTTGATTCCTCCCGATATTCCGATGATGGATCCTAGTGCTAGGCGTGGTATAGAGATGCTTGATCCTGGCGCTCCTAGACCAAGAGTTAGATCTGGAGATAGACCCGATGTCGAGATGCAAGACCCAGGCATACCTCTTGATCGTTCTGGAAATGTAATCCCTATGGCCTCTTCTTCGGAGCGAGCTGCCGCAGCAGCAGGCGGTACACGCGCAGCAAGAGGCGGCATAGAAGCATTAGCCAAGCCGCCACTGACAACAAAACAGAAAGCTGCATTAACCGCCGGAACAGTTGGCGGAGGAGCGGGAATAGCACTTACTGCCGCAAACTTTCTTGGCGACGATGAAGAAGTTGTAGATCAAGCGGCAATAGATGCTCAAGCGGCTGCTGCTGCCCAAGCTACAATAGATGCCCAAGCCGCTGCAGAAGCTTCGATAACGGAACCACCACCAACGCCGCCAGAACCCAGCTTTCTTTCTAAAGCTGGTGATGTTGTTGGCGGTCTTCTTGCCGATAAGAAGCTTCGAGCTGGCTTGATAAGAGCCTCTAAGCCGACAGAAGGCTTTGTGCCTAGAAGCTTTGCTGCTGATGTATACGAAGGCGGGCGAGACTATGAGATTGAGCAGGCCAAGCTTAAGAATTATGAGCAGGCTGGCAAGACGGCTATGGAAAAGAACTATGAGCTTATAAAATCTATAAACCCAGGAATAAAAGACGAAGAAGCTTTAAGTCTTTTACTGAAGTCCTCAGACGGTAAAGAAGCCTTCAGGGCCAGCTTGTTTACAGCCGCTTACAAAAACCCTTTGTTAGTTGATGCAAATGGTCAACTTAAGCCTGGGACCGTTGAACAAATAGAAGATACTGTAAATTCTGCTTATGGAGGAGAGAAAAAGGCAGATCCTAGTACATCTGGTGTGGGATCTCAAACTAGAGTCACATTGCCAGGAGCTTCCGCAACCTAATGATTACTGTAGATTTGCCTGACGGAAGATCAGTTGATGTCGATACGGATGATAAAGCTTTTGCTTTAAAATCTGCTCAAAATTTTTACGACAACAATCCTATACAGGAAAGAGCAGTTGAATTTGGTGAAGAAGATGTTTCCGCTCCAGGAGAAATAGCTAGAGCCATAGGCGCTGGATTGGTTGGCGGGGTTGAAGGACTTGCAAGCTTCCCTGCGGAGATAATTGATTTCGTTTCTGATGGAGAAACAAACCAAGCAGAAACGGTTAGAGAGTTTTATTCGCAGTTCAAGCCAACAACATCAACCGGCTTAGGTGAAGCTGTTAAGTTTCTTACTCAGTTCGCCGTTCCAGGCGGACTAGCTGCAAAAGCTGCCAAAGCATACAAGCTAGGTAAAGCAGGACAACTTGGCGCGTTTGGCGCTGCTGATGTACTGGCAACAACACCTGACGTTGAGACTCTAGGTGACTTTTTTGATGGAGGACCTACCAAAAGAATAGATACGGATCAGTTAGAAGGATCTGAAAGAGCTGCTGCAGAACTAACCAACAGGCTAAAGGTTGCTGCTGAAGGTGCAGCTATAGTTCTTGGTGCTCCAAAAATTCTAGGTTTAGCTGGCGCTGGAATTGGCGCTACTGCTGACGCAGTTTCAAGAACTTCAATGGCTCAGAAGGCTGCTCAAAAAGCTGAAAGCGCATTGAGTGCAGTCAAAGATAAGGAAACCTTATACAAATTAACTGGAGTTAATTCGGGATTAGAAAATCCTCAACTTCGAAAGAGAATGATTGATAAGGCATACTCTAAGTTAAAGAATAACTTTACGTTTCAGGGCGAAATGCCAAATGAAGTGGCAAAGCAGCTTGATGCTATAAAGTTGCAGCAAGTATCTTCTGACAATCAGTTTGCAAGAAACAGCTTTGAAGAAATAGACAATGGATTAAAGTCGTTAAAGAAGGCTGGCAAGCTTAACGCTGAAGATGAAAGATATGCATTAAACGCTCTCAATGACTTTATGTTTGCTGAACCCAGAACGATAGGCGGTAAGACTGTAAGTCGAGAGCTTGTCAGACAGCAAGGAAGAAGCATTCTTGAAAGCCTTGATAAAGAGATAGCTTCATCTGATATGAAGTCTTTGTTCGGCAAAAAAGATTACAGTCTTTTAAGATCAGCTGAAGATTTCAGAGGGTATATAGACAATCTTTCTACATCTCTTTCAAAAGAAGATCAGTTCCTTGATCCAGATCTTAACAAGGCTTTGGTAAAAGCTATTGGGGAAACAAACCAAAAATATTATGGCACTAGGCTTTATAGAACCATTAAGTCTTCTCAAGAATATGTTCCCAGCATGGAACAAATAAAAGCAGCTCAAGAAGAGATAATTGAAGCAAGCAGGCAGGCGGGTGATGAGCTAACTCCGGATCAGGCTTTATCTCAACTAAACGTTATGAGAAGTAACGTTCAGTTTTCAAATGCAAAGATGAAACCTAACATGATGTTTGAAGAAGAAACATTAAAGGGTGTAAAGCAAGGAGTTTTGAAAAACAAGAAGTTGGATAATCTTCCAGCTATTAGAGACTTCTTGGGAGAATACTCTGGCGGATCTGATGTCATCGGAAGAGTCCGAAAGGACGGAACTTCTTACGAAGATGGCGTCATTAGGCAAAGAAGTTTAGAAGAACAAAGGATTGGGTTGAGAACTAAAGCCGTTGAAACTGTTGATGTGATATCAAAGCAGTTGTCTCAAGCAAGTTATTTTAAAAATCTTCTTAAGTACAATGATTCTTTGCCTCCTGAAAGCAAGTTCATACTTGATAACGTTCAGATTACTCGGCCAGAAGACCTTGGTGCTTACTCTAGGATTGGCTTTAGTTCGCCAGATCCAACTGGAGAAATAACAGAATCAATGAAGATGAGGTTTGGCCCACTTGCAGGAAAGTACGTCAAGAAAGATTACTTAAGAGCCCTTGAGGATGCTAAAACAACCTTGGGAGATGGCCCTTTAAATAAACTGTATGCAACCTTTCTCGGGATAAAAGGTATGTCCCAGGTTGCAAAGACGGTCTACAGTCCTATTACCCAGATAAGAAACGCTACGACTGCAGCTTTCTTCGCGTTAAAGAATGGCAATTTTGGAAATGGCGAAACGTTATTAAACTCCATGCAAACAGTCTTAAGTCAAATAGGCCAAAGAAAAGTTGGTGAAGGACTAAGTCTTCCAGGAAGTATTGATAAAGGATTAAGTCTTCCAAGAAGTAACGCCAAGGCCGGTTCAAAACAAGCCATTGATGAGTATTACAGAAAGATGATTGAGCTTGGAATTGTTAATTCCAACGCAAAAATGGGTGAGTTTGAAAGTCTTTTCAAGGATGCTTTGCAGGCCAAGAGTGGCGTGCTTGGTGGTAACATCATGAGAAAAGTTCTTAGCGCAGCGGAGAACACTCAAAACAGATTTTCTGGAAAGTTATACCAAGGATCTGATGATGTTTGGAAAATATATAGCTATGAGATGGAGCTTGGCAGACTAAGAGATGCCTTTAGCAAGAGCCCGACTAACATACCTGTAACCGATGCTCGAAACATTATTGATTTGCAACAGTCTGGGTTAACGCCAAGTCAGCTTAAGGGCGATCAACTTGAAAACTTTCTTCAAAGAGAAGCTGCCGAGATCGTAAAGGATACAGTGCCTAACTACGCTAGGGTTCCTGAGTTCATTAAAACTTTAAGAAAAGCTCCTTTAGGAAACTTCATTGCGTTTCCTGCTGAGATAATCAGAACCAGCGGAAACGTAATTGGTCGGTCGATTAAAGAATTAGCAAGCGAATCTCCAGAGATTAGATCTATTGGCATGAGGCGTTTAATGGGAAGTCTAGCTGTAGATGGCGGCATAGCTGGCGGTCTTTCCGCTTCTGCAATGATGCTCACTGGATCTTCACAAGAACAAGTAGATGCTTTTAAAAGATCTTTTGCTCAAGATTGGGAAAAGAATGCAACACTTATACCAATCGCTTCTGACAAGGACGGCAATGTCACGGAGGTTTACAATTTTTCTTACACAAACCCATACGACTATCTTACTAAGCCAGCAAGAGCTGCATTTAATGCTGTTAATAATGGCATTACAGCAGAAAAAGATCTTTCAAATATAGCTCTTGATGCAGCCTGGGAAAGTAGTGGTGAGTTCTTTTCTCCGTTTTTCAGTGAGTCAATTATTACTGAAAAAATATTAAATCTTGGACGAAACAAAAACGCTTATGGCGGTCAGATATATAACGATGCGGACCCACTTGGGTTAAAGGTTTCAAAAGGATTCGCTCATTTTGCAGAAGGTTTAACTCCAGGCATAAGCCCAATATCTCTTAAGGGAGATGTGTCTAGTCCGGCTTATATTGGTTACGATGTAAAGGATTTTCCAAGGGCCATAGGTCAGGCTTTGGGCGCAGACGCAATGTCCGGTGTTAACAAAAGAGGTGTTAGGATTGATGCTGCGGGTAAGTTTGTTGAAGCTTTAAGCGGTGTTAAAACCATTAAGCTTGATATAGAAAAAACCCTACAGTATAGAGGGTACGAAGCCGCTCGACAGGTAAGAGAAGCCTCTAGGATCTTTAACCAGGTCGCAAAGTCTAGAGGAAAAGTCGAAGCTTCGGCTGTAACTAAAGCTTATATTCTTGCTAACGAACAAAGGTTTAAAGCATTGCGAGACCTAAGCGTTGCTATCGATGATGCAGAAAAACTTGGCATTGATAAGCCTAGTATTTACAAGTCTTTATCTAAAGCCAAGACGCCTCATATTCCTGAACTGTTTGCAAAACAATTTGTTCCATTCTTCCCAAGCAGTCAGACAATTTCAGAAGCTATTAGAAGCGATAGCAATAAAGTTTCAAACCCATTTGACATGACGGCTATAGGATCTAGTCTTGCAGATTTTTCTAAGATGAGATACACGCCAAAAGCTGTTGAAGAAAGACAACAACAGATGGCACAACCTCCGGGCTCCATCATGCCGCCACCTATTCCTGGTGCTGTACCACCGCCTTCACCTCCGCCACCTCAATCATTATTTAACCGTGGCATAGAAGCACTGCGAGATATAGAATTAGATAAACTAATGGGTTCCTAATCTATTGTTACCACAACGTAAAAAGAAGACCGGAAAATACTTTGCTCAGAAGGTAGAGTACGATGGCATCAAGTTTGACTCAAAGCTTGAAGCTGCAAGATACAAGATCCTGAAAGGCAAAGAGGAAGATGGCGAGATCGAACAGGTCGAAGTCCAGGTTCCTTATCATTGCGTGGTCGAAGGCAAGAAGATCTGCAAGTACATCGCAGACTTTAGGTACTGGTGCAAGGACCAGTATGTCGTGGAAGACACCAAGGGCATCGTGACCCAGATCTTCTCCCTAAAAAAGAAACTGGTCGAAGCACTCCACCCCGGCGTCATTGTTCACATCATTAAAGACCCAAGAGAATGGCCAGCTAGAACGGTATCCGATCCTCATCCATCACATGCACAGCTACGAACTCAGCATCAAAGTTCTCCCGAATGTGATTAGGCCCCATCATTAAATCAGGATCGAAGTTAGCCTTCGACAGTTCTCGCAATTCGGGACTGCTAAATGACTGTTTGTCAAGCCCTTTAGATACCGTATTAAAGAACACAACTATTCCTGATTGATAAGCGATCTTATCCTCAGTGCTCTTCTCTGGCAGATGATCCGCAGGAACCAGAGCAGGCATCCATAGGTGGTCCTTACAGCCGTTCCTTTGATCATCGAGTGTAAGGTTCTTGCCAAACCTAAAGCATCGCCAGACGGCTCCATTGGACTCCGTGATCGCCTTAGAACTCTTACAGTTCCGGCAGTTAACGGACGCTGGTAGTCGCTTGCCAAGATAGACATCTCGATACACCGACGATTCATTCTTCAATCGCCAATCCTTTTCGTTCATGCCATCACCTGGCGCGTCACTAGCGATGATCCGCTTGGCTTTCTCCTGTGCCTGATCCCAGATCTCAGGGTTGTAGTCAATGATCTCAGAGTAGATCTCGCTGTTGTTTTTGTTGACCACCACAGCAAGCGTCTTCTTGACACCAAAGATCCCCATGTAAGAGTGGATCTGCCACTGATATGTCTTACTCCATCCCTGATAGTCGGCCAGCTTGCACAGTTCCTTAAACCGTTTGTCGTTGGCGCTCTTGACCTCGAGCAGCAGAACTTCTTCCATTGCTTCTGGCAGAACCTTTCTGACAAACCCATCGCAGGAACCAGAGAAGTGTCCGCCAAGGGCGCTTGCACGATACTGCTTGCCATCTTTGTCAACCGGAGAAACGCCAATGACATTGGTGCTCTTGATGTAGTCAACGACTTGATCCTCGATCCGATTGCCCAGATCAAAGAGCCTAAGCATTCTGCCGTCAAAGCTGGAGCTTAAGCACCAATGAAAGTTGAGCCAAATCTTTCTCTCATCATCATCGCCAATACCACTGAACCCCATGTGTCCACGGTTCCTGTCGTTCTGCTCTGAGATAACTTCATCTATCCTGTTAAATATTGATGCCGATAACATTCCAGTATTTCCCCTCTTTCTTTAAGTTTATTTCGCGCACTTCGTCGAAGGCGCCCCCTTCATTGATTAGCCTAACAGCTTCATCTATATCTCTTGGGACATAAATGTTTTGGTTCGACATGATCTTCCACTTCATAGCTGCCATCTCACCGGCCTTACCGTACATACCCACCATGAGCGCGGTTGACTGAGGCCAGTAAGCACCTTGACATGAGAAGTCAACGCTAAGATAAGCATTACCATTCTTTGAGATCTTCTTCTTGGCGAGGACCGAAGTCACTGTGTCTGTTCTGTAAACAGACTTTGCTGATTCAGGGATCTCATCTGAAAGGACATACCCTTCAACAGATTCGTCTGTTTCAACCAAGTCTGGCGGACCACCTGGCCCTGGTTTAGCCCCAACCATTAAATCTAATTCGGGAAGTTCTTCTGCGACAGGCTTGGCCGCATCACACGCAATGCAATGGCTGTACTCAATGTCATTGACACTAAAGCATTCATTGCAGATCCAAATCGCATTTCCTTCTATTGTTGCTGATCTTTTTGGTGTTGCAGTGTCAATGCAACCATGCCGGTCCATGTTGCCGCCGTAGTCTAGAAGCAAGCAATCTTCTTTGTCAGGCCAGGTACGCATACCCCTGCCACATATCTGGACATAGAGCCCGAGCGACTTGGTCGGACGTAGGATCGCAATGCAATCAGTCCTTGGCGCATCCCAACCTTCCGTCAAGACCGCGACATTACAAAGCGCGTTAATATCTCCCCGCTCAAAGCTGTCAAGAATACTTTGCCTTTCAGCCTTGGGCGTTTCACCTGTCACAAACGCAGCCCTGATACCAGAGCGTCTTAGAAACATGCACATCTTTTGAGCATGAAGAACGGTCACACAAAAGAATACAGTGCTGGTTCTGCCTTTGAGATAAGCCTTCTCAAGCCAGTCTTGAATGATGTTATAAATAGTCTTATCGGAGATGGCCAGCTCTTCTAGATCTGACTCACGATAATCACCGCCCTTAAACTTAAGCCTAGCCTTGCTCGCATCAATGACAGCTTCCTTGGCTACAGCAAACGCTGACAACCGGCACAAGTACTTATCCTTGATGAGCTCAGGGATGGTTACTGAGTGGGCAATGCCCTCAAAGAAGTGATCCTTTTTCCCATAGATGTAGCCTTGCCCCATCCGGTATGGCGTAGCGGTTACACCCAAGACCTTTGGACACCCGATCTCTTCGAAGTGATTGATGATCTTCCGGTATCTACTATCCAAGTCTGGGCCTACATGGTGGGCCTCATCGATGATGATGTAGTCAACCGGCAATGATTTATCAAGCCTTGTCCTAGAGGCCAGCGTATCTCGGCTGGCGATTATGATTGGCGCGGTGTTATCAAATCTTTTTAAGCTTGCAGCGAGCACACCGCAGGGTGCATTCGGCCAAACTGCTAGAAGCTTTTCTTCCGCTTGTGATATGAGTTCTTGCCGGTGAGCAATGATTAAGAATCTGCTAGAGGGATTCCGATTGTAAAGCTCTTGGATTAGCGTAGTGAATACAACGGTCTTACCAGCTCCGGTAGGGAGCACGATGAGTGGGTTTGTAATCTTCTTATCTAACCAACAGAGAGCTTTGTCTAAAGCTTTTTTCTGGTAGTTTCTGAGTTCCATTAGTGAACTATTCCTTCTCCTGTTATGCCGTTAAGCAAATTGACGGAAACCTTTTCTTTAATACTTTGAATCGATTTATCAACGCTCTCATGATCAGCGAATGTGTATGCGTGTATGAGTGAGTAAGTGCTCATGACCTCTGATATAGCTTCTAAGGTGTAGTCTTTTTCGACCATGGCCCTAAGCCAATACTTTAGATTCTCATAAACAGCTTCCATCTCCTCATTGCTAAAGGTTATTTCTATCTGGTCTATCTCGTCCATGTATCTCTCCTAATAAGGGGTGATCCGTTGCGACTACTGGTGGATCAAGCCAGTGTAAGAAGGTTTTTATACCCCAAGTCTTTTGAAAAGTTTCGTCAGGTCAAGCCTTCTTAAATACTTTTCACCCTTTTCACCCTTTTCAGGGTGCATTTCTTACGCTGACCAGTTCGAAGTCTGGACTGCTGGTTGTGCAACAGGCTGTGCTACGGGTTGTGCAGGCTGTGCCTGTGGTACCCTGGGTGGCAAGAAGCTCTTAATGCGAGCCTTGGGATCCGGATACTCTGGATTCTTAGACTGCTCAATGTCAGTCACAACATTGACCGGCGTGCTCATCACAGAGTTCACAAGGGCGGACCCGAGAACCTGATTCACATCGCCACCGGCAGAGGAAACGAAGCTTTTAAGCCGAGCCTTGCCGACATTTGAACTGCCGGTGATGACAAAGTTCTCCCACAAGCGCATGTTTGCATGGCTTGGCCCGAGGATCTTGAACTCAAACGCAAGAAAAACATTACCTGCCTTCGAGGTCTTCTCCTCGTACTTGACCGCCTCAACGATGTACTCACCTGGTGGGACAGGACCGTTGTCCGTCATCCCACCGCCTACTTCGACTGCGCTCCAGTCAATACCTTGATCTAATATTCCCATTGGAATCTCCTACTTATTAAGATGAAGCTTGCAGGGCATCTGCATAGCTAGTGACGAATGCATTCCAGCTAAGATCAATCTTAGGAGGTAATGCTACTCTTGATTTGGCATCGAATGCGGCGGCGAATTGCGTATGCAAGGCTCGCTTACCGTATGAAACACCGCGTGTTTTGCTACCATCCTTGATCGTTTCCGTCTGATAGTTTGCAAAAAGGTTAAAGTCCACCCAGTCTTTAATGAGTGCGTTAACATTCTTGTTGCACTTCATTTCCCACCGGTCATAAGACTCATGAACCGCATCGTTAAATGGCTTGATCGCAACATGGCTCAAGAGAATGATGTTCATTGCCTTGTGCCGATGCAAAAAGTTTAAACCATCTAGCAGTTTGACCCACTGTTCTCGGACAGCGGTAAAACCTTTGCCAAATCCAGGCGCGTCAATGCTATCCCAGCCATTCTTTTCACACACATGGGCCTCAGTCTTAAGGGCTGCGGCATCCGTGGTGTCGAGCACCAATGACTTATAAGAGTGATCTTCATTGGCCAACGTTGCGATCTGGCTAATGATATCGCTCCACTCATTGGCAAGCGGAAACCTTGCCACACCCTCGATGAAGTTCAGGCCATCCTCTGCCTGTATAAAGATTACGTTGGGGGCTCCTGCTCCGAACGTGCTCTTACCAATACCGTCCGTGCCTTGGATATTAATCCTGACCGGCGGCAATGGTTCGTCGGGAATCACTTCCCGTGCCGTAGTTACTTGCTGTAGTAACGACATGTCATACCTCCTTTATTGCTTTGATTTTAGGGTCGCCAAACTTAGCTGACATCGCACCATGAATCTTAGGTAAAAGCGGATGGTCTGCATGGTCCAGACAAAACTGCTTAAACTTAGTCAGGTTGACTTTAACTTCGTTGACGGGGGTTACAAAGGAGGGCCAATCCTCAACAGAAGGGTACATCTTTAACGCTTCTGCTAAGAGTTCTTGATCCCAAACGTAGGTACGTTTGATCTCAAAAGTCACACCTTCTACGGTGCGCTCACCTCCCTGATTGCGTATCGGCTGAACAGCGTCATTCGCAAATTTTGTTTCTAGTACTTCTCTTTCTAAACGCTTTATCTTACTATCGATCTCCACCTTTACCTTTCTGGCAGCGACTAACAGACCTACGACTTCTTCGTACTGCATTACACACTCCTTCTCTCTTCTCGAAACAAACTTTCTCATAGCCACAAGATAAAAGCAACACTTTTTTACTAGGTTGTTATCTCTTTTGTGTTGGAGTATGATCGGGTGAACAAACAACAAGGAGTGGCACAGTGGATATCGTAATTGAAAAAGGTGTGGGCGTAGGTCGCAAGACCCGTGGCCCAGGTAGGTGGCAGAAGATACTGCTTCGGCTGGATGTCGGTGATTCTTTTACCATAGATGAGTCGAACGATCCTAAGCTACAGCAGTTGAGATCAATCAGGCAAGCAGCGAAGTCGATTGATTACAAGATTGAATCGGCGCGGGAAGACGGATCAAAGAGGCGAATAGCAAGGGTGGATTGATATGCATTTTTTCCAGCAGAAATTTTGTGGAGAAAATCTAGAGCCTGATCATAAAGCTGATTGGCTGCATGCAATGTGGGAGCTTGGCTTCCATGTCATACCGTGTGGTTCTCCAAAAGAAACAGTACCGCAGTACTTTCGCAGTCGGCATCCCTTCGATACCGATGATGCGCTTAAAGCAAAATGGGCGAAGACACCTCGAGTTAAATGGACGCACTATCAAACCATTCAACCGAGCGAAGAAGAAATAAAGCAGTGGCATTCACAATACCCTGAAGCAAACTGGGCTGTCATAACCGGCATAGCATTTGCCGTTGTCGATGCAGACAGTGACGAAGCCGTTACATGGATAGAGTCTGGTGGCATTACGCGCACACCGCTCAAACAGATAACGCCTCGAGGTGGCACCCATTACTTCTACGCACTCGGACCCGATGACATTCGAAACAGTGTCGGCAAGAATAAGATCGATGTCCGTGGTGATGGCGGGTATGTGATGATCGCGCCCAGCGTAGGTTATCGCTTAGAGTGTGAGCAATCCTATGGCGTAACATCAATTGATGATCTGCCATTGCTGTCGGGTGTAGACCTGCAACACATCCATGGCTTTAACTCTGTCGATCCCAACACTGGGGAAGTCCCAAGCATCAGAGAGAAGCTCACCGAGGATCCGAAGGTCGAAGGTAGTCGCAACGACACCCTCGCACGGTTGGTCGGCAAGTGGATCAAAGAAGGATGGGGTCTTCGGGAAGTTCTCATCAAGGCGCAGGACTGGAATCAAAGCTGTTCACCGCCGATGGACTTGGTCGAAGCAACTAAAACAGTTATGTCTATATGTCAAGGGCATATCAAGCGGAACCCAGACCTAGCTGAGAGCGGCATCAACCAGTGGAACACATCAACGTGGCACACAGGATTGACCGAAGATCTGAAGGAGATCCAGGAGCAAGAAGATCCTATTGATACCCCTGAAAAACCAGATTCAGGACCCCTTGGTTTAGTACCCTTCAGTAGCTTTGAGTGGCAGTCCATGGAGGACGATACCATTGAGCAGTACTGGGGTGATAAGTTTATCTTCGAGAACAGTCGGGTGCTCTTGTTGGGTAAGCCTAAGATCGGTAAGTCCAACTGGCTTGGCGCGTTCGCGGCAGGTGCAACGACCGGCACAGATTTTATGGGTGTCCCGTTCAACAAACCGCTCAAAGTGATGTGGTTTCAGGCTGAGATCATTGCAGAGTTCCTGAAGCAGCGCGTCGAGATGTACTACCAAAGATTCTCAACGAACGATGAGGTCCGGCAGATGGGGTTTGATAACCTCATTATCAGTGGACGGCTCAGAAAGAATCTCATGAAGGATAGCGACATCCAAGCGTTCAGTGATGAGGTAGCGTTCCACAACCCAGACATCGTGATGATCGATCCGATCATTAACTTCTTTGATGGTGAGGAGAACAGCAACACCGAGATCAGAAAGCTTTTGGATCGGGTTGATATGCTCATGGAGATGAACAACGTGGCGACAATCATCGCACACCATACGGGTAAAGAGAGGGCGGATGACCGGTCCTTCCTGTCAGCTCGAGGTGGGTCGGTGTTCGCGGGTTGGTTCGACAGCGGGATCAAGTTGATGGGCGAGAAACCTAACATCAATATCTTTTATGAGGCGCGTAACGCAGCAGATCCACAGGAACATATATCGTTGTTCAACTTCGATGATGGCTTGTGGGAGGTCAGCGACTTCACTCGGACACCAAACAAGAAGAGTGATGAAGAGGTAGCAGAGGACGAGGTAGAGATAGCGGGAATCGTCATGAAGGCGATGAAAGAAAACGAATTTTATAAGAGGGCAGAGCTGGAGTTCTTAGCGAAGACTGCCCTCAAGCGACACAAGAAAGCAAATGGTGTGAATGCCTGTCAGCGTGCAGTCACTCACGTTCAGAAACACTTAAGTCATATCGTGCATACCCATTCAGAACCGGGCATGGCGATGTGGCATTATCTCGGTACGAGCACGGCAGCAAAGCCGTGGGAAGTCGAGGCGGAAGGAGCGGGTGATGAAAGTTAGTCTGGATTTAAACGAGCGGGAGGTGGAGGAGGTCATGGAAAAGTACGATGACATGGTCGAGAAGGTGGATAGGATGATGGTGTTGCTTCAGAGGATAAGCG
>Ga0213869_10000872_pt1 | contig 23391 bp, 22 predicted proteins | sample PICome_10_FD_160083 | JGI IMG/M metagenome (GOLD analysis project Ga0213869, IMG submission 160083) | Coastal seawater microbial communities near Pivers Island, North Carolina, United States - PICO132 | ecosystem: Environmental > Aquatic > Marine > Coastal | place: USA: North Carolina...
ATTCTGCAAACGAAAACACTCAATGACGGTGGAATAATTTTAGGTAGTGGGGTTAATGATGAATCAGTTTTCCAAGAAGGTAAGAGTCAAGAAAGTATTGGTCGTTCTCGGAGTGTTTTTTCTACTCCTACAATTCCAACCGGGAACCAAGTTACTAAATCTATTAACAAACCACACTACCCAAAGTCATTCGGTAACTGTCGAGTAGTCTCGAAGTGTGATTTAGAATTAAACAGGAGACGTTATGGAAACACTTGGATTTACATTTGGAATTATGGGTATGTCTTTGGGAACGATGGGATTTATATTTGGAATTATGTGTTTAAAAAGAATAGAAAAACTTACAAAACAACTGAAAGAAAAGGAAATTCTCGAACAGGATTACAAAGAAGACTAATTCACACTTCAAGACAACTCCGTCACGGCGGAGCAGTTTTGAACACCAAAGTAAATTTATTGATATAATTCTCCCTTTTTTAAAAGGAAAGAATTTAAAAATGATAAAAACACAACAAACAACAGATAAATTTGCCATTACACTCTCGCTTGTCTGCGTAGTTCATTGTTTTTTCTTTCCGGCCTTTGTAATTTTTACTTCTGGCTTTATATCTTTATCTATTGACAATGAACTTGTTCACAAATTATTGGTATTTACCGCAGTTCCTTTGAGCATTTTTGCATTAACTTTAGGATATAAAAATCATCAATCAATTGCTCCAATTCCAATAGGTATCTTTGGGCTGTTAATGTTTATTTCCGCAGTTATTTTGGGAGAAGCTAGCCTAGGAGAATTCGGAGAAATAATGTTGACTTTGCTGGGCTCAGTGTTGATTGCATATGCGCATTTTAAAAATTATCAAATCTGCAAAAACCTTGATTGTGCTTGCCATGAAGAATAGAAAGTTAAATCACGAGATCTAATCTGCCTTTTTGCTTAAATCACTAGCGTCAAAAAACAGTTCAATTTATCACTTTAAAATTACATGAAACCCCTAATATTAGATTCAGCACTTGGAACTGAACTGGAAAAGCGTGGCGAATACCTCCCAAGTTTTAAAACATCTATATGGTCAGCATATTGCTTAATCCATAACCCCGATGTTATTAAACAAATACATATTGATAATATAGAGGCTGGCGCAGATGTAATTACTACATCAAACTACCAAGCCACCCCCGAATTATTAAAACGAGAGCCAACTGCGCTCCACTATGAAGACTTAGCAAAGCGATCGCTAGAATTGTGTCAAGAAGCAGTCATTAAATGTGGAACACAAACTAAGATTGCGGGATGCTTTCCCCCTATTCATGTTACTTTCAGACCAGATTTGAGCGCAAAAGAAAAACAGCTAAGAAAGTTTTATGGGACATTGGGTCAGGTCTATCAAGATCAAGTCGACATAATTATTTGCGAGACAATGGCATCAATTTATGAAGGCACAATCGCTGCATCAACAGCCAAAAATTTTTCTGATAAAGTGTGGTTAAGCTGGACCACAAGGGGGAATAAACTCAATAGACTGCCAAGTACCGAGCTCTTAGATCTTGCAATTAGTGAAGGCCTGAAATTAGATATTGATTGCCAATTAGTGAATTGCGTTCATGCAGACACTGCTAGCCTGGCAATCGAAAAACTTAAAAAAGAAAAAAGTTTTGGAATATATGCCAATTCTTCAATATACAAAAAAAATAAGTTAGAGGGTTTTGTAAGTGATTCTGATGAATGGCATTATCACAACCATCAGCCCATCGATCATGATGAGTACAAAGAGTTTGTCGTGGAATGGATTAATAATGGAGCGTCGGTAATCGGTGGATGCTGCAGAACAACAATTGATCACATAAAAGAAATAAAAAAAATTGTTGATCAATTATGAGTTAGACACTAATTTACTATTCTAAGTTTATTTATGTGTTTTACTGGCCAGGAAAAATAGCATGAAAACACTTAATTTATTTCTTTTGTGGGTTTTTGGTTTTTTTGTACTCTTGTCTTTTGATCTCTTCATGGAAGGCATTATTTTTGAATGGTTAGGGTGGAACGGAACCATGAAGAATGACTGGTTCTTTGCAATGTGGTGGGGACTAGTCACCGTCTGGTTTTTATATGGAATAATTACCCTTTACCAAAGAATAAGAAAATGAGAATAGCAACAGAAGTTTTTGGCGAATGGGCAGAAAAAGGCAAAGACATAGGAATGGAAAAGGGGCATGCTTTGGCTGTTGAAGACATGATAAGTTTTGCAACTCAAGAAAGAACAAACCTTAAAAGAAATTTTAGTTTTTTAGATTTGGGCTGTGGAAATGGCTGGGTTGTAAGAATGTTAGAAAATAATCAACTATGTGTTCGCTCTGTTGGGATTGATGGGGCTAAACAAATGATTGAAAAGGCCAGCGAAGACACCAGTAAATCTGAATTCTTGCTTGAAAATATTGACACCTACATTTCTCCTGATAAGTTTGACTTAATCCATTCGATGGAAGTTCTCTACTATCTAGAAAATCCAGCTCTAACTGTTAAGAAAATTGCAGATTCATGGCTAAATGAAGGAGGGAGGCTGATTGCAGGTGTTGACTTATATTATGAGAATCAAGAATCTCATTCTTGGGAAGATAGGGTGGGCACTAAGATGATGATGCTCAAAGAAGCAGAGTGGATGGAAATTTTTTCAAGCGCAGGACTGCAAGAGGTTGAAAGCTGGAGATCAAATCAAAGCCAAGACTGGGCAGGAACATTGGTGTTAACAGGGAAGAAATAAATATGTCAGAAATTTTTAGTCAGCTTGATCATTTGATTGTTGCGGTTGAAGATCTAGAGATTGCAGAAAATAACTATAAAAAATTATTTGGCATGGACCCTGTGTGGAGTGGCGCACACAAAGAGCTTGGCACCAGCAACTCCTTGTTTAATTTTAAAAATACTTACTTTGAGCTTTTGGCTGCAACCGGGGAGGGCCTTGGAGCAGATCTTGTAAATCATTATTTAACGCAAGATGGAGAGGGCCTTATTGGGATGGTCTTTGCAACGGAGGATATTAAGAAAGTTAAGCTCTCTCTCGAACGAAAAGGCTTTAGCCTGCCTGACTCATCAGAAGGAGAGGGGTTCAATAACTCTGATCACAAGATAAGAAAATGGAAAAATTTGTTTTTACCCCCCGAATTAAGCAGAGGTTTATTTTCATTTGTGATTGAACATACAGAGGGATACCTTCCTGCATCAGAAGCTCATCAATCCTCGTCACCAAGCAAGCTTGATCATGTCGTAATTAATACCAATGATGCGGATGGGTTCATCAGTGTTTATAGAGATGCTTTTGGCATTAGACTTGCTTTGGACAAAACCATAGAACATTGGAACAAGAGAATGCTGTTCTTGAGGCTCAATAAAACAACCATTGAGGTTATTGAAGAAAAAAATGAACAGCCACCAAACGATAGGTTATGGGGTTTGGCTTGGGAGGTTGCAAGTATCAAAGAAACCCATCAAAGACTATCGAGCGAGGGAGTAGAAATAACACCAATAAAAAGTGGGGTGAAAGAGAATACCTTGGTGGCAACCGTTAAGTCTCACAACCATAATGTACCAACATTGCTTATCGAGCATTTAAATTTGTAGTCAATGCTGACTGGAAAGATACTCCTTATCTCACTTTTGTAATACTGAATATCTCGTTTTTAAATTGGATTTGAGCTAGACCATCTATAGTCTTTCTAACTTTATTTCGAAGCCTTGAATTATTCTCTAAATTTTGAATATCTTTTTCTGCTATTTGACCCACATAAACTATATTCGCCCATTTAGCGTCTGTGTTATGGCCAAATAATTCTGAAACTGTTTGATCAGGCGCCCTTTTAAATTTAAAAAAATAATTCATAGGCTTTGAAAAGCTATATATATTATTTTCACCAAATGGATTATCTTTTAAATGCTCAATAATATCTTTTGCTGTATTTGGGAATGCTTCTTTATCCTTAAAGGCTAACTTTAAAACTTTTTGAATAGAATCACCGCCACTTGTGTGGGTTACTAACAGTTTTCCAGATTTGTTCAAAAGCCTCATGAGCGGACCAATAACATTGTTTACCTTGATTTTTACTGACGCTGCAGCCCTATATGCCTGGGACGCAACAATGAGATCATAGTTATTATTTTTATAATCATTTTTAAGAAATTTGTTTAAATGTTTCTCATTGTCTTCTCTGTAGACTCGAACAATGCAAGGGTTTGAATATGATGTTCGACCATTTTTATCTATCTCAATTCCCCAATTTTTTTTAATAAAATTCCCCAACAGATTGCCCGTTATCTGGGAATTAAAGTCAAAAGAATTATTGCTTTTGAGCACTAGATTAAATTCTTTAGTTTTTTTATCTTTAATTTTATTCGAACTCTCAATCAATCCTAGTTCAGAAAATTTTACATTCGTCATGGTAATTAATAGGTTTGGATGCTCAACAAATCTATCTGGCATTTTCTCTAAAGTATTTTTTAGGTCTTCATAACTAATCTCCTTACCAGTCATTAAAAGAGAAGCATATGGGTGATACTTATGAAAACTTTTAATTATATTTGAGTATATTGTCCCATCGCCTGTCCCAGCATCTAGGATTCTTAGGTATGATTTGTTTTCAGATAAGCCGGCAATATGCGAATATATCTGCTCAGAAATGGCTTTCTTCTCACCAGTATTTTGTATAAAAGACAGATATTTTAATCGATCGTCAAAGAACCTTTTTTTATCCATTTGCCCTCCTTTTTTAAATAATAGTCTAAATTATCAAACAATGCATTTACTCATTAGGTGGAGCAGAAGAAAGTAATATTTCTTGAGATTTTTTGTTCTGTGCCAGCAATACTGATTGATCAGAAGCTTTTTAAGAATTAACATGTAAGGTATTCCATGATGTCTAACACTTAAAAAATTATGAAAGCTTATTTACTAATGCTCATTGCTGGTTTGAGCATATTTGCATCATCTGCTATTACTGAAGCAACAGTTCATTCTGAGAAAATAATTCTTGGTTCTGGTTGTTTTTGGGGAGCTGAAAAAGGATATGAGGCTTTGCCTGGAGTAATAGATGCTGTTTCTGGTTACGCTGATGGCGATGGAGTGCGACCAACCTATAGAGAGATCACAAAATTAAAAAATAAATTCAACCCAAATAATCATGCCGAAGTGGTGGAGGTTACTTACAACAAAAATATTATTTCTACAGAGGGCATCCTTATCCATTACCTAGAATCACACGATCCAACTCAAGTGAATAGACAAGGAAATGATATTGGAACCCAATACAGATCTACAATTCTTTATACAAATGAAGAGCAAAGATTAGCGATTGTGAATACTATTTCGGTCTACCAGGCGCTTCTTACTGACGCTGGATACGGCAAGATAGCAACAAAAGTGAAGCCAATCCAAGAGTTTTATAAAGCCGAAAAATATCATCAAGACTACATTAAAAAAAACCCAAATGGTTATTGTCCAGATCACTCCACAGGAGTGAAGTTTCAAACAGAAACAAGCTCACCTCTTTTAGATAATACAACTCTTGCACTAGGCAAAAGCATTGTTATTATTGAGCCAGAAGGTTACTGCCCTTACTGTGAAAAATTTAAAGCCAAGGTGGCTGAGAACTATCTAGGGAGTATTCCTCTTTCTTTTAGACTGGCCAGCCAGCTTCAAGGACTGATTGTTGATTCGCCAACGTGGGCCACTCCAACAATTCTATTTTTTGAGGAAGGAAAAGAGGTATTTGGACACCAAGGCTATATGTCACCCAAGGAATTTTATGAGGCGCTTGGTTATTTTAAGCTGGGTAACTCAGAAGCATACAGAGTTGCATTTGATGAGGGAACAGATGCAAGATTCTGCAAAGAATATGAAATTTTTAAAAATACTCCCGATGGTGTCTTTATAGACAAACTGAGCGGAGTCCCGCTTTTTGACACACAAGATCGATTTAACTCCTCAACAGGCTGGCTATCGTTTACAAAACCAATAGATGGTTCTGTATATACCAAGCCTGACAATAGCTATGGCATGAGAAGAACAGAAATAAGATCCAAAACTTCTGATATACACCTTGGTCATGTTTTTCCCGACGGGCCCAATGGAATGCCAAGGTATTGTATAAATGCCACGGTGCTAGAATTTGTTAAACGAGCAGATATAAAGATTTAGCAATGACGGACTTAACTGTAAACCAAGTTTACGCAATCGGAGCTCCAATTGTTCTGGCAATGATTTTTGCAGAGATCCTGGTTTCTAATTGGCAAAACAAACACTATTACAAAGCAAGTGATTCACTATGTACCGTAGGCTTATTGGCTGGGAACATTGCAATGGCTTTTGCTATCAAAGGCTTCGCTTTAGCTCTTCATTTTTATTTATACCAGTTTAGGCTGATCGATTTAACAAACCTTATTCCAACGTGGGCAATGTGGGCAATGACATTTGTGATGATTGATTTTGTTTTCTATATTTATCATCGAATGTCTCATCGAGTTAGATTCCTGTGGGCAATTCACATGAGCCATCATTCTAGCGAAGAAATGAATTTTGCTGTCTCTTTCAGGCAAGCTTGGTTTGGGCCTGTTTCTAAAATACCTTTTTTTATGGTTCTGCCTTTGCTGGGGCTAGACCCAACTATAATTGCAGTTGCAGGAGTAATAAGCACTTTATGGGGCATCGTGGGGCACACTCAAATTATTGGAAAACTTGGGCACCTTGAATGGATATTCAACACGCCATCTCATCACAGAGTTCATCATGGCTCTAATAAACAATACATTGATAAAAATTATGGGAATCTTTTAATTATTTGGGACAGAATATTTGGAACATTTGAAGGTGAGCAAGAGCCGGTGAAATATGGGTTAGTCAGCAATGTTAATACCTTTAATCCTGTCAAAATAACTTTTATGGCTTGGTCTTCAATGATCAAAGACATGAAAACAGCAAATACTCTAAGTCAAACTTTTTACTCAGTTTTTGGACCACCGAATACATCGCAAAATAATGAATCCTAACAATCATTCCAGCAAAGAAAAAAAAGTTTATAAGGTTTTAACTATTAAGGAATGGGGAGAAGCGTCTGAAATGGGACAGATAGTAACTGAGCTAGACCAGCAAGATGGCTTTGTTCACCTTTCATCAGCCACACAGTTAAACATGACGCTGTCTTTGTATTTTTCAGACGAAGAAAAGGTCGTTTTGGTTGAGATTAACGAAAGCGATATTGCAGAAGGTCTTTCCTATGAGCACGCAGAAAAACGAGGTGGAGATTTTGCTCATTATTACGGCGAACTTAGCATCGATAAAATATCACAATCTTGGTATTTAGATCGAAGTGCTTTTAGTCTCCCAGAAGAAGTAATGCTAACAGCAGAGCAAAATTAAAGAATTAATCAGCGCCAATATTTTTTAACAAAGGAGACAAGCTTAACAAAACTTCTTGCTCAATTAGTTTGTGTCCATTTTGATTTGGATGAATCCCGTCTGATTGCATGAAACCCCTTTCAGTCATATCTTTGATTGATCCGTTTACAAGAACAAGATTATATTCAGACGCCAGATCCACAAAAATCTTTTTAAAACTAGTGGTATACCTTTCTCCATAATTGGGAGGAAGTTCAACACCAATCAACACAGTGATTCCCCCTGCCGCGTGAATCATCTCAATCATTTCTTTAAGATTTTTTCTCACTACTTTTTTTAGAGACATGCCCCGAAGGCCGTCATTGCCTCCCAGCTCCAGAATAACAATCTTAGGTTTATGCTCGCTCAACAACCTTGGCAAGCGATAGAGGCCACCAGAGGTTGTATCGCCACTAATACCAGCGTTAACTACTTGAAAACTTAGATCATTATTTGCGATGCTCTTTTCTAGCAATGAAGGCCAAGAGCTTTCTATCTGCACGCCATACCCAGCACTTAAACTGTCACCTAAAACCACAATAGTATTAGCAGCAGAGTCAATCTTGTTTGAAGAATTTACTGGTACTATAAGTGTCAGTAAAATAGCTAAATTCACCAAAAGGCAAACATTGAAAGATTTAATTTTAGAAGTTAAAAACATTACAAAAGAAGTTAACAGCCCAGAGGGTGCTTTGACAATAGTTCACGATGTTAATTTATCAATTGCAGAGGGCGAATTGGTTTCCTTGGTCGGTCCATCTGGGTCTGGGAAGACAACACTGCTTGCAATCATGGCAGGCTTAGATCTCCCAAGTCAGGGCTCTGTTAATCTTTTGGGAGCGGAAATTACCTCTCTTGACGAAGACAAGAGGGCTCAAATACGAGGGAATGAAGTTGGATTTGTTTTTCAGTCTTTTCACCTAATGCCAAAGTTATCTGCCCTAGATAACGTCATGCTGCCATTAGAAATTTCTGGCTCTGATGATGCTCAAAGCAAAGCAAAAGAAGCGCTGATTAAAGTTGGCCTAGAAAAAAGAGTTCAGCATTTTCCAACTCAGCTTAGTGGTGGTGAAAAGCAACGAGTGGCTATAGCCAGAGCCATGGTAAATGAACCAAAAATTTTATTTGCAGATGAGCCAACAGGCAACCTGGACAAAAAAAGTTCAAGCGCAATCACGGATCTCCTATTTTCCGTGAATGAGCAGATGCAAACAACGTTGGTTTTAGTAACCCATGACTTGGTATTGGCAGAAAAATGTGAAAAAGTTTATGAATTATCTGAGGGCAGGCTTCTATGATCAGAGGCTTGGTCTACGGGATAAAGAAATTTTGGTCTGAAATCACAAGCGGCGATCTATTAATACTTTTTTTATCCATTGTATTGGCTGTTACGGCAATTTCTAGTGTTGGTTTTTTAGGTGATCGCCTTCAATCTTCAATGAAGGAACAAGCCTCTGTAATTCTTGGCGCCGATCTAACTCTTCGCTCAGCCTCAACTCTTGGCTCAGACTATCTTTCATTGGCACAAACTCAGGGCCTAGAAACAGCTGAAACTATATCTTTTTTAAGCATGGCAATAACGGATGAAGATAATTTATTAAGTTCAATCAAGGCAACCACGCAGTCATACCCTTTAAAGGGTGAGCTAGTTATATCTAAGTTCAATGGCGAATTAATTACTCACAAAGGATCTCCTCCTTCTGGCCATCTTTGGGTTGAAAAAAAAATATCAGAAGCCCTAGACCTAAAACAAAATGGCCAGTTAATCGTTGGCAATAAAACTTTCATCATTGATGGCCTAATCCAAAATTTTCCTGATCGAAATTCAGGATTCTTTGGGTTTTATCCAACTGTCATAGTTAATGTGGACGACCTTGATGCCATGGGCATTATTCAAACGGGAAGCAGGGTTGTTTATAGAAACTTATTCTCCGGAACAGAAAAAAATATCAATAACTTTCTGGCTCAACTCACAGACATGCCAGTAGAAATTAGATCTCAAAAATCAGAAGATGTGGGCGAGGAACTTGGTGAGGCTCTTGAGAGCTCAACAATATTTTTTAATCTTGCCAGCCTCTTTACTATTATTATTTCTGTTATTTCATCGATGGTGGCAGTTCGAAGATATGCTGAACGCAATCTCCTCCAAACTTCCTTGATGAAGGTATTTGGCGCCTCCAAAAAATTTATTCTTGGATCTCAAATCATGCAGCTGACCCTCATGGTTGTTTTGGCAACCTTGGTTGGGTTAGGGCTAGGCTATTTATTGCAATCACTTTTAATAGGAGCGCTTCAAGGCATTATTACGGCAGATTTGCCACCCCCATCTTTTACCCCAGTCATCTTAGGCTTCGTCACATCATTTTGTGTAGTATTTGGGGTAGCATCTCCGTATTTAAAAATACTTAGTGAGTCTCAGCCCATTAGGATATTAAGAAATGATTTCAACATAGGCGTAACAAGCAATGCCATGATTTACTTGGCAGCAGCAATTACCATGTTTGTTTTTCTAATCATTGTCTTTAAAAACATTGAGCTAATTTTTTATATAGTTGGTGCTTTGATTGGGGTAACTTTAGCGCTATTTGTAATTGGTAAAGCGTTAATTTATTTTTTATCTTTTCTTAAATTATCATCAGGCATAGGTTGGAAATTAGGTTTAAAAAATATTGTGCATCGGGGAAATGAGAGCATCCTACAAATTATTATTTTTGGACTTTCACTAGTTTTTTTACTTGTGCTTGCCGAGACAAGGACAAACCTTGTGGATTCCTGGACCGACACACTCCAAGAAGACACTCCGAATAATTTTCTCTTTAATATTCAAGAATATGATCTTCTAAATATCTCTGAGTATCTCAATGCCGAGGCTGAAATATTGCCAATATTTACTCCCTTAATAAGGGGAAGACTTCTTTCTGTTAAGCGCATGGGTTCAGAGTCTCTAGATTCAGAAAATATCATGGAGCGAGAAGCCAACCTAACGTGGAAGGAAAATTTGCCTGAAAGCAATAAAATAGTACAGGGTGTATGGTGGGATAAGGACATTGCGAATGCCGAGGTTTCTGTTGATGACGGGGTTGCCGAGTCAATGAATCTGGTCCTAGGAGACGAACTTTATTTTTCAGCTGGTGGAACTAATTTCTATGCCACGGTTACAAGTTTTAGAGAGGTGGGCTGGGAAAGCTTTTCTCCAAATTTCTTTTTTATCCTTTCTCCCAGCATAGGCAGAACGCTTCCAAACTCTTACATCACGAGCATTAAAATACCTGAAAATAGCAGCATTATTAATGATTTTGTTAAACGTTTTCCAACCATTACAAACATTGATATTGGCTCTGTGATCAAACAAGTGCAAAGCACAATTTCAAGTGCATCACTTGCTGTGCAATATATCTTTATTCTTGCTTTAGCTGCTGGCATTCTTGCCTTAATTGCCTCCATTTTTTCTAACACGGATCAACGAAAAAAAGAGGCAGCTATTCTGCATGCAATTGGAGCCAAGAGGTCGATTATTTTTCAAGCGGCCGCATCAGAATTTTTAGTTCTTGGAATTTTGTCTGCTTTAACAGCTGTAATTTCTGCAACCCTGTTATCAGCAATTATCTTTAGCGAGGTCTTAGAAATAGCTTATTCACCAAATCTAAATATTCTTGGCTTTGGCTTCTTATCTGGAGTAATGTTTATATTTTTGGCTGGGATTATTTCTATCAGAAAAACAATTTATGCCTCACCCATGCTCACCTTACGGGAGGCTTGAAATTACACATTATGAAAGATTATTCTTCTAGAAATACTCTTGAAGGCAATCTCATAAAGATAGAGAATCTTTACAAATCTATTTTTACTGAGGTTGGCAATACTTCTATTGTGCTTACCAATACAATTGTTTCTATCCACCACGAAGACAGCACAAACCTTGATGCAGCATCTTTAGAGTTAATTGAACAAAATAATGCATTCAGTATTTCATACTGGGATGGGTATTCATTGGCAGAAAAAATTGATGAAAAAGATATCAAAGCTGCATTAAAAACCTTCAAGCGACTTGCCAGGAAACTAGCTAAGAATTTACAGAGATTTAGTTAAATACAAAACAAGGGACACTGTAAAATTTTTTTATACCATGATTAAATATGAAAACACTCACTCCAAAAGCGCAGCATGATCGATCTATATCCAAGTATTGCTGTAAAATAGACAGTTGAGCTAGAATACGTCAATGAATAGATCAATCACAATTTCTACACCTCCATCAGCCACTTTAAAAGGATGTTAAATTTATTTACATGCTTAAAATCTATTCTTTTTATATACGGGATATTAATACGATAATGAAGATGCAGTTGATGTTTAGCAACCCTAACAGGGAAGGCAAAAAAATCCCTCCTGTCCACAATAGTTGACCGCTGTAGAGCAGTTCTAACGGTGAAAAAAAAGCTTAAGGTCTGCTTTGTGACTCCTCAGTTTAGTTTTTTTAAACAGTATATTTTTAATTTAGCTATGCAAATAGCAAGTTCATATGATGTTACGGTAATTACGGACTGCCATCATGTTAGTGCACAGGATAATCGGTTGCTAAATAAGAGTAATATCGTCCTAGAGCAACTTCAACAAAGACCTAAATCTAACAGATTTAAATTAATTGCATATATCTATCAATTAAACAAAGCAGTAAATAAGATTGATCCTGATCACATTTTTTATATGACTGTTGAAGGGTCCTTCTTTGGCTCATTGGTAACAAAATTTAGAAGCCGGAGAAAGTCTTACCTTGTTATTACTGGGATTGGCCTAGATTATTTCAGCAAAAAATTACGTCATAGACTGCTTCAAATTATTTATCTGCTTACTTTTAAAGCTAATTTACTAAAAAAAAATGTATCTTATGTCTTTCAAAATCCTCAAGACCAACAATTATTTTTGAAATCAGGATTTATTAGCTCACAAAACTCAACTGTAATTGGCCACTTTGGTATTCAGCTGACTAATCTCATTAAAACCCCAAGTAAAAATTCTATTAAATTTTTCTTTGCAGGGAGGTTGGTTAAATCAAAAGGTATCTTTGAGCTATTAGAAGCAGCCAAATACTTAGAAAAAAAATATTCAAATTTTGAAATAATAATTGCTGGCCCTTATTCTGAGGACAGTCCTGATTCTCTTTCTAGCTCAGAACGAGAGCTCTTACTTGATTCAAACCTGATACAGTATTTAGGGCATATAGATTACGAGCAGATGTACAGCCTTTATCAGAAATTTGATGTTTTCGTTTTGCCATCTTACATGGAGGGGCTTTCAACAGCAGCTCTTGAGGCTGCGGCCAACGGAATGCCCTTGATTGTTACTGACGTTCCAGGATGTGCTGAATGCATAAATAACAACGGATTCCTAGTTCAACCAAGAGATAGTTTAAGTTTAGCGAAAGCCATGGAGCTGTTTTTAAAAAATCCAAACCTAATTTCTGACCTCAGTAAAAACTCTATAGAACACATTAAAAAAAATTATTCTATAGAAATAATGGCCACAGCTTACCTTGAGCTTATTAATAAAAAAGAGGACGCTATATAATTTAATAAGATGAAACATACGGATCAAGGTAATGCATTTCAAAAATAGAAAGCAATAGTATGCTTCCCTATCTCATAGCAAAATAGACAAGATGATTAAAATTTACCGTACATTTAATAATGAGCTAAAGGAGATATGGTTACAGCTTGAACAAAGAAGCCACATAACACCATTTCAATACTACAACTGGCTTTTAAACTGGCACCAAACAGCCGGAAGTAAATATAGCTTATTTATTGTTTGTGTTAAGTTTGGCGATCAAGTTGAGGCTATTTTACCTTTGGGTATTGATAGTACCAGAAGAGTAAAAACGCTTGAATGGCTTGGCGGATCTCATAATGATTACATGTCTCCCGTACTTCATCTGAATAGTGAGAAAGTGTTTAAAGATATACATAGCATATGGAGCGAAGTAGTCTCTGCGTTACCCAGGTTTGATGTCCTGCATCTTGCAAAACAAGTTCCTAGGTTAGGAAATAAGGATAATCCGTTCTTGAATATCTATCCTTCAAATATTTCAATGAATTCATATCAAAGTAAAATTGGCAGTGAGTGGGAGGTATTTAAAGAGAGCATTCCAAAAAAAGTACTTGCTGACTCACGAAGACAAAGAAAGAGACTCTCTAACCTTGGAAGCTTAAAGTTTAATGTTATAAATGCTAATGAAAATAATCATGCATTTCTTAAAATAATGTTTGCTTTCAAGCAAGAGCGTTATAAGCAAATGGGGGTCAATAATTTTTTAAAATTAAAAGAGCATCGTGATTTCTATCAAAATATACCGCAGTCTATTAGCTCAACTGCAAGGATTCATTGCTCTACTCTTACTTTGGATGGCGAGGTGATCGCTTTGCATTGGGGGCTTATTGACAAGAGTACATTTTATTATTTAATGCCTGCATATAATATTAGTGAGTGGGCAAAATTCTCACCAGGCAAGCTATTATTAGAAGACCTAATGAAGTGGAGCATAGAAAATAAATTATCTTTATTCGATTTTACTGGGGGAGAGGAGGCGTATAAAAAAATATGGAGCAACAACGCCATTTCTCTTCATGAGATAATTCACCCATTCACAGCACGGGGTTATGCTTATCTTTTTTTATTAGATTTAGGCAGACCCGTAAAAAAGTTTATTTTAAAAATAGTAAAAAATTTCTTTTAATGAAAGAACTTTAAAAGTTAAGCATTATTCTTTCAGACACCTAGCTTTCAAAGGAGTCAATGAATCGAATAGAATTTTAAATAGCCCTAGAAAGAAAATTTCTCACCTACTAATTTCTCAGAAAGATCCCATAGTTTTTTAGCTTCTGAAAGATCATGTGAGTAAGAAGATGCTTCCGCTCTTTTGCAATCAATAAAATATTCCCCAGTTACAAAAGCATAATCCTCAGTTGAAAGATAAATAATGCTTGCAGCACCATCTTTGGAACTTTTAGAAAATGGCGTTACCAACAATAGGTTTGCAATTTTTCCAAGAAAAGATCTACTTTGATCACCAATACCGGTGCTGATGACGCCTGGGTCCAAAGCATTAACAGAGATATTATTTCTGGCAACTTTTAAGGATAGTAGCCTAGTAAACATAAGATTTGATAGTTTTGATTGAGCATAAGCATTAATTCCTTTGCCATAATTTTTACAAAAATTCATATCTTTCCAATTCAGTTTAGCTAAAGAATTATGCGCTTCAGAAGCTACATTAATTATTCGAGTTTCTTTATAAGCCGTCATCTTGTTCAGCAGCAGATTTGTAAAAAGAAAATATCCCAAATGATTCACAGCAAAAGTATTTTCAATGCCCTCCAGCGTTTCATAATACTTAATATTAAAAACCCCAGCGTTATTGATTAAAACATCAACTTCCTTAGTCTTTAGACTGATTTCTTTAGCACATTCCCTAATTGATGATTGGTATGAAAAATCACAATACACTAGTTCAATTTTTAGATTAGAATTAATCTTTCTTAGCTTAAATAATAAATCTTTTGTACGTCTTTTATTTCTATAAGTTATAAATAGTCTTGGGCCATGCTTTGCTATTTCGAATAAAGCAGCTTTGCCGATGCCATTAGTTGCACCAGTAATTACAACAACTTTATTTTTTAAATTCCACATTAAATTAAACTTTTTATTTTGTGACCTGGATAAATGCTTTTATTGCTTAGACATTCCATTGCATTATTTTAATAATAGTAACATTAAAATGAATTACTACTTCTGAAATAGCCTCTCCCTTTTGTATCTCATAAGCAAAACTTTTTGAGGCTGAAGTTATAAAGGCATTAGGCATCGGCTTCTCTTTAAAATAATTAAATCTGCCTCAGAAAATACTTCTTACCCGATCCAATTGGCATCTAAGAAAGCCATAAAAATAATTGATCTATTGAAAATTGCGATATAAAAAAATTTAAAGGGGCCGATCATTTTTATAGCAGTAGAAATATTTCCGCCTTTGATTTCTTCACTTAGAGAATTAATTTAATCCTTCTAGGTATAAATTTTTATTCAGAAGGTATAATTACTAGAAATTAACAGCTTCTATCATGCGCATTAATTACAACAATTTCGCATCCTTGGTGAGAATAGACCATAAAACTTTGTCAAAATTTCAACCTAAGTTTTGCTTCATTTAATTAAAAGTCTTCAAATAATCCTTTTCAGGGATGACTTCAAGCAACTTATGTTCATGCCATTGGTATTAACACTTGTTGCCCTTATAGAGGTTGTAGGGTTAGCTGCTATTGCATTCTTAGTTCTGAATCTTGAGAATCTTAGTGGTGCGTTACTTGAATTTGAGCTTTTTATATCCCTTGTAAATTTTCTTGGACTAGCGAATGATCAAATTATTTTTTTATTTACTGGGCTTCTCTTCATTTATTCCTTATTTACAATAATTATTTCTTCAATATCGATTAGACGTATCAGTATATTTAGCGAGCTGATGGGAGCAAAAATAAAAACCTCTCTTTTGAAATATTTTCTAGGATTAGATTGGTTAGATTTCTCCAAATCGCACTCTTCTAAAAACATATCGAGGATTGTCCATGATGGAGATATTGTTGCAGACATGATTAACTTTTTTATGAACCTGTTTAATAAATTCGTGCTTGCTCTTATCATTACAATAGCTTTATTCTTATTTAACGCGACACTCACTCTGATCCTCATTTTAGTTCTTTCTTCAGCCTACTTGATAATATTTACAGCTTTCAAGACTGAAACAAAAAAAAATAGCCTTCAAATCACCAAGTATATGGACATAACGATGGGGATTATTACAAATGTCTTTGGATCATTTAAAGAAATTATTTTTTACAACAACCAAAAAACAGTTATCGCAAATTTTAAGCAAGTTGACTCTAACTTAGCGACCCTAAAGGGTCTTAACATGTCTCTGGCATATATGCCAAGGTTTTACATAGATGCAACTTTGCTAATGATTCTCAGTATTGCGTCTATTTTTGTTAGTTATAATGGAGTTAGCACTTCAGCTTTTTTTGCAACCCTATCAGTCTATGGATTGGCTGCCTTAAAATTATTACCTGCCTTTCAAAATATTTTTTATTTCTCTTATGAAATTTTTAGTCGAATGCCACATTTAAATAATGTAACCACCTTGCTTGCTAAAGATCATCACAATAGTATTGTGTCTTCATCCGAGGAACCATTTAGATTTAAGAATGAAATATCTTTTAATAAAATTTCCTTTGCTTATGAAAAAGACAATAGGGATTATTTAATTGAAAACATAGATATCACTATGCTTAAAGGTCAAAAAATTGCAATTATTGGTCCCACCGGCTCCGGTAAATCAACATTTCTAGATTTACTATTAGGAATGATAGAACCTGATTCAGGTGAAATAACCATGGATGAAGAGGCCCTATCTAAAAAAAATCTTCATAGCTACAGAAGAAACTTTGCATATGTTCCACAAAAAATATTTTTCGTTGAAGATACCTTGCAAGAAAATATAGTCTTTGGTTCAAACCAAGAGCTAGACATTAACAAACTTGATCGCGCTATATTAAATGCTTCGCTGCAAGAGTTAATTGATGATCTGCCAAATGGATTGCAAACCAATATCTCTGATTCTAATAACCTGGTTTCAGGCGGTCAGAAGCAATGTATTGGAATTGCGCGCGCTCTTTATAGAGGAGGAGATATTTTAATACTTGATGAGGCTACTAGTGGGATGGACCAGGCCTTAGAAAAAAAGATATATCAAGCAGCCTTCGATAGTGAATTTAATACCTTTATTTCCGTCACACACAAATCAAGCTTGCTTGATAAATTTGACAAAATTTTTGTTTTCAATAATGGTTCTATCGAAGCAATAGGCTCATATGAGGAGCTAAAAAAAACTAGTAATTTTTTTAACTCTATGGTCAATCAACCAACTAATTAAGTTCACTATATAGCCTTAGACTTAAGCGATGAAAGAGGTGTACTATTAGAATATAACCTAGCCTAGGTAACTAACTTTTATCCAATAATTTTTTAATTAGTAGAATTCTTACCTGATAGATTAACATTTCTTTTACGCAATAAAAAAATATCCATTTTAATTGAAGAGCCTTAATTGAAATACTACTTTTAAATAAAAGCTCACTCAAAAAAATTATCTATTAGAAAATACAGACATTTATTTAAGAAAATCAAAGGCTGTTATGCCGCCATCACTATGAAGGTGGTGCGCACCCTTTATACCTTGTTGAAACTCAGGATACAGTTTTAATACACTTTGCTCCTTATAGCTGCTGGGTGTCAACTCAACTATTTGGTTAATAGAAACGCCACCTCCCCCGTACATGCCAAAAGTTTGAATTTGTCCAACTCTGTATAAAGAATCATTATCTAAAACCATCCCACCGTTTCGAGCGGAGGAGGGATCAAAGATTACTGGATTTTTTTCATGAGGCATCCATTCACCATCAATTGGGTTGTCGGTATAGAATATTGATAATTCTGAACAATAATCTCTCCCCCCAATTGGGTTGATATTGCTAAAGAGCCACCACATACCCTTACGGCTAAATATCATCGAGTCCGCTGCGGAGATATTCTCTTTGATAATAGTTTTGAGCTTCCATTTTGTTGGAAACTCTACAGACTCATAAATTCTAATATCCATATTGTCAGAACTTTCTGGCAGCATATATATCTTTGATTCGTGCTTAAAAATATAAGGAAAAGAAAGATGAAATGACTCTTCTAAGACTATTCCAAGATTTATAAGTTTGCCACTACTGATTTGATAGGCTGCTATTGAGCCTTTTCCTTTTGACCAATCGTAGTCCTCAACAAAGCAGTATGTTTCAGCACCTTCTTTTAAAATGAAAGGATCGGCTAAATAATGACCATCAGGATTTTTAAATACAATGCTGTTGATAAAATCAAAATCTTTCCAGCTTGAAAAATTTATACCTACGTTCCAGTTATCTTTTTTACTTATGATTCTATTTAAAATTCTATTTTTTATAATACTTGATACATGAATAATATATCTAAATTGATCCATGATCCGAGGAGTTGCAATCTTGCTTATTTGACTCTCAAGTTTTAAAGACTTGCCATTAATATTTTTGCCTTGATAAATATCCTTTAAGATTTTTTGCATGTAAAAGTTTCTTCTTAAAAAGAGATTTCTTTGATTCGTTAGAAAGAAGCTATGAGTGATAAATGAACCTTTTAAAATACGCATTACTTTTTGAGTTTGGGGAGCTACATGAAGTATATTAAAGCTAGTTTTATTTTGCTTTTTAAGAACTTCTTCAAAACAAATAGGGTATTTAAACTGCTGGTTTTGTTCATCATGATAAAAACTAAGCAAGCCAAGTCTTGAGGCTTGTGACAGTATTTGAGAAGGCTTGTTTAATTCAAAGGCAATTAGCAAATCTAAGTCATATTCCTTAAGCTCACTAATATTTTGTTTAGCCTGATCACCAGAGGAATCAAATTTAATCTTCTTAATTTTATCCCGAGCATCAAGATCTTTGATTAGAATATCAATATTTTGACTTGAATCTTTAGCAAAGAAGTTCTCAAAACCCATAACCATTTTCCATAAAACTTTTTGGAATAAAGAAATAATATTTTTTTTATGATGTCTAGGCGGCAATGTCACCAAACACTCTACTTCTATGCGTGGATCGTCAAGGCACCAATCCACCAAAGCGCTCAACTCTTTCGAAAATTTTGTATCAGGAAAGATAATACCAATATGTAACTTTTTCTTTGTAGGTTTATTTTTAAAATCCTTCATTTGACCATTCCTATCAAACCTTGATTTCACTTTCATATGATATGGGTACTATAAATAATTGAACTTTATTCATAGGCTTATCAACAGCTTTATACCAGTCCTGAATCCAGACATACTTCTGGAAGACATTAGCATGGCCGTTGTTTTCAGATGTATTCCATGCTTTGAGAATCTCATCAGAAAACTTATTGTAGATTTTTATTTTCACGTCAAATTAGCTATCAGTGGAAAAGCAAACGACTCTTTGCCATCTTAAAAATGCTTTGTTGTTACTAGTAATTTGCTCTTCCCTGAGAGGAGGCCATGAAAAAACTTCCACATTATTTTGCCAACCCCAGTCAAACCATTGAATAGCCTCTTCTTGGCTTTTTGCGTAAGCCGCAAAACACCATGGATTTGATTCACTGTGTACTTTTGAAAAAATAGGTTTAAGACCTCCTTTTAAAGCTATATTTTGCAATGTATCAAATTTGTTGCGTCTTAAGTTTCTGATATCAGCCCAGTTCATTAGCACCATTGTTTCAGTAGACTCCTTGCTTAAATAAAAGTCATCCATGAATGGCTCCCTAAAAGCTCGAGGATCTTCATATTTCGGTCTTTTTTTGATAGCACGCCTTATTAGATGTTTAAACTTTGGGATCTTGTTAAGTAAAAACTTAAGTCCTGAACTTGAAGCTCTTGGCTCTTCACTGGGGAGAGCAGGAAGAATACCTTCTTTATAATCTTTGTTTAAATAAAGAACTCCCCCATTGCCTTGAAACTTTCTTGGCGAGCTAATGCCGATGTCTCCAAATGTTCCTAATTCTCTTCCATTGATAAGTCCGCTATGACCATGAGCATTATCCTCTATTAAAAAAATGCCATGTTTTTTACAAAAAACAATAAATTTATTGACGTCTTGAGGCTGTCCAAAGTAATGGATCATAACAATAGCTTTTATTTTCTTAGTTATTAGTAAATCCAACGAAGACCAATTGGGGCTTAAATCGTCTTCTAGCTCATATGTAGAAAAATTAAGAGAATTTTGCTGAATGGGTTGAAAAATAGAATCGCATACAAAATCGGGCACAAGAATAATATCTTGATCATTCAGCTCTAAAGCCTGAAGCCCATACTTCAATGCTGTTCTTGCTTTAGAAAAATAGATAGTTTTGGCCGGCATTAATTTTTTGACCCAGTGTTTAAATTTATTATACACAAAATGAAATATCCATAACTTGAATATATAAGCTTGATACTCGAGCATGCAGGCAACGGAAGACCTAGAGTGGCCCAAAGAATGTGCCCATCAATTTTCCTCTTACTGTAGAATAAAAGGTTGTTTAACTAGATATTTATAAATGAAAATACTTGCTGAAAAAGCGAAGCTTGACTGTTCTGCAACATATCTTTGGAGCATTCTATCTGACGTTGGAAGGTGTGATTGGGTTCCAACTATAGAAAAGATAACCCTAGATGGAGATTGTAGGCTCTTTGAGATGGAGGGTATGGGCATCATCACTGAAAAAATACTATTGAAGGATAATGAAAATATGATTTTGCAATATTCAGCCATAGAGACTCCAGCACCAATAGAACACCATTTAGCAACAATGAAAATTATTCCAGATGGCGATTTTGCCTGCTTACTGGAGTGGACAACAGAAATTGCACCAGAAATATTTTCTGACAGCATCCACCAAGGTATGCTCATTTCAATTGAAGGCATAAAAAAAGTTTTATAAAGCAGTAATCCATGAACTGTATTGTTTGCAATAACGAATATACTGAAAGTTTCCAAACTACAGAGAGTAAAACATATTGGAACTGCAAGGCTTGTTCAGCTAAATTTTTAGATCCCAGTTTATATATCGAGCTCAATATTGAAAAAGAGCGATATTTAGAACACGACAATAGGATTGATGATGAGGCCTATAGATCCTTTCTATCAAGGCTGGCTAATCCACTTCAAAAAAAACTTTCTGTTGATGATGTAGGCCTTGATTTTGGATGCGGCCATGGACCAGCATTAGTAGACATGCTTCAAGCAGAGGGTTTTCAAATTGATCTATACGATCCATTTTTTTTCCCGGATAAAAAAGTATTTACAAAAAAATATAATTTTATTACCTGCACTGAAACAGCAGAGCACTTTCATCATCCCTTTCAAGAGTTTAATGCTCTTGATAATTTATTAGCGCCTGGAGGATGGCTTGGTATCATGACATGTTTTCTAACAACGGACGAAGCCTTTGAAAGTTGGTACTATAGAAGGGACCCAACGCATGTTACCTTTTATTGTGAAAAAACTTTTGAGGTCATAGCTTCACAGCGAAATTGGCAGTATGAATTTCCATCAAAGGACATAGTTTTATTACAAAAGCCTAATGATTAAAGCTCCAACCTCTCTCTTACAAAGAATTAAGTTTATTGGACCAAGTATTATTGTGACCGGAAGTGTTGTGGGGAGTGGTGCTATTGCTCTGGCTCCCTTGCTTGGAGCTGCAACAGGTTTCACTTTGCTGTGGTGGCTTCTTTTAAGCCTTTGGAGCAAACCTTTAATTCAGGCTGAAATTAGCAGATACGTAATTTCTACCAATCAAACATTTCTAGAGGCCTTCTCTGACATGCCCGGCCCCAAGACAAATCTTCAAGGCAAAAAGGCCTCATGGTTGGTTTGGTTTATGTTCATAGGAGTTATACCTTCTATAGCTGGCATGGGCGGCCTTGCTGGAGCAGTAGCAGAAGCAGGACACATGATGGTTCCTCTTTTAAGTGTTGAGGCTTGGGTCATAGCCTCTTGTTTTATTACCTCGCTCATTCTTTACATTGGCTCTTATCAATCCCTTGAGAAAATCTTATTGGCAATGGTTTTCTTTTTCTCGGTGGTTACATTAATCATTGCTATCTCTATGCAATCAACAACATATGCAATTACCAGTGAACAAATTTTTGCAGGGCTTTCATTTTCATTCCCATTTGAACATGCGGCACTGGCTTTAGCCGTTTTTGGGTTCACTGGCATAAGTTATGGCGAAATCATGGCATACACCTACTGGTGCTTAGAAAAGGGGTATGCAAACCACGGCGATGACAAAGAGGAGAAAAAAGCCTGGATTAAAGTTATGCAAACAGATGTTTGGGCCACAGTATTTTTTGTAACCATCGGAACTTTGCCATTCTTTCTTTTAGGGGCAGCTGTTTTAAATACGCTTGGCCTTTATCCTCCTCCGGGAGGAGACATCATTCAAACCCTACTAAATATTTTTACAACAATCCTGGGGAGTTGGGCAAAATGGTTTTTTATTCCCTTAGCTTTCTTTGTGCTCTTTTCGACTTTACTCTCTGGGACAGCAGCCTTTACACGAACAATTTCAGATTATTTAATCTCTATGGGCTTGGTGGCAGAGCAAGAGCATACACGTAGCTCATTAATTAAAATTACAGCATTTGTGATTCCAATGTTTTCAGCTATCGCTTATTTCTTGCTGCCCAACCCAATCACGCTTCTTTTAATTGCTGGCATATGGGCTGCCCTTGGACTTCCAATTATTAATATTGGCGCTTTGTACCTAACAGGCAAGCTAAGCAAAGAGCTTCAGCCCAAACCCCTAACCAAACTAATACTTTGGCTCTCTCTTATCCTGCAAGTTTCAATGGCAATGTTAATTTTATTTAGTCAAATGATTGGCTTTGGTTAAGCTTAGATTTTTAAAAGCACTCTTTATGGCATAAAATGCTCGGCTTAAACAAACATAAGTAAAATGACTAAATTAGCTACAAAGAGACCATTTATTCATCCTGAGGGATGGAAGTTTGCAGCAATCTTTTTTGCTATTTCAATGGCAGCATTAATGCTTTGGATGCCTCTTGCAGCCATAGGCTTCTTGTTTACCCTTTTTACTCTTTGGTTTTTTCGTGACCCGGAAAGAAATACACCCCAAGACTCAAATTTAATTATTAGTTCAGCAGATGGAAAGGTCTGCCTAATAGACGAAGCTTACCCACCAGAAGAACTTTCCATGGATTCTCAGAAGATGAAGCGCATCTGCGTTTTCATGAATGTATTTAATGTTCATGTAAATCGAAGTCCGATCAAAGGAGTGGCCAAAGATATTGTTTACAAAAAAGGGCAATTTTTAAATGCAAGCTTGG
>Ga0213869_10000875_pt1 | contig 23370 bp, 26 predicted proteins | sample PICome_10_FD_160083 | JGI IMG/M metagenome (GOLD analysis project Ga0213869, IMG submission 160083) | Coastal seawater microbial communities near Pivers Island, North Carolina, United States - PICO132 | ecosystem: Environmental > Aquatic > Marine > Coastal | place: USA: North Carolina...
TGCTGCCCAATTTAAAAAATTTAAATAATTAGGTTTCGTTGGATTGTTATCGCTGGAAAAATCAATTTCAGGCTTAAGGCTGAGCACAAATTCAAAATTATTCTTCCAAGGGCTCAGTTTTGTTTTAGTCATATAATTACAACTTAAGAAATTTATTTGTTGCTGTGCCTGTGGCAACCAATTTTCCATCTTGATGCAATTGAGCAGAAGTAAAAGAAATGCTCTTTCCCATCTTATCTATTGATGCTGAAGCGATGAATTTGCCCGGTGTACCTGGAGCAATAAAATTAACATTTATATTTAAAGTTAATGGATTGTATTCACCATTGGTTTTGAAGATCAATAGATGTGCCATAGATGTATCAAGCATGGCTGTTATAAAACCACCTTGGACAAAAGCGCCATCTGAATGAGTCAGTTCTTCCCCTATATCAAAATGCATTGCCATTGTTTGTTTTTTTTCATCAAAAGCAACATCATGTGCACCTAGAATGGCAAGAAATTTTGGTGGATTGCTAAGGTCTATTTTTGAGGATGTCATTGAATGTTTTGTGTAATAGAATGGTTGAAATAAATTATAGGGGAATTCTATGAGAATCTTTATATCAATATTAATATTTTTTTTTATTTCAGCTCAAATTAATGCAAGCTCACTTGATGCAAATGACAAAAATAAAATATCAGAGCATTTCAATGCATATGTAGATAATGGCAGCCTTCCTAATGTTTCAATTTTAATCAAAAAAGATAATAAAGAAATTTATCGTCACCATCATGGGTTTGCAGATATAGAGAGTGAAATTTCTGTTAGTGACAAAACAGTTTATAGGATTTACTCAATGACAAAACCAGTAACTGGTGTTGCGATAATGCAATTGGTAGAGAATGGACAACTAAGACTTAACGATAAAGTGTCAAAGTATATTCCAGCATTCAAAAATACAAAGGTGATTAATCTTGAGTTCCAAGATTATGTTGTGAAGCCAAAAAGAGAGATTACCATTAGAGATCTTTTAACTCATACAAGCGGTTTGACTTATAGTTGGGCAGGTGAAGGTCCCGTTAATCAAATTTACAGAAAATATAATATTCGACCTTATTACTTCGGCGCCCTAGATGCAGAACTAAATAAATTTCCTGGAAATACCTGTCAATTTGCTGCAGCTGCAGCCTCTGCTCCACTATTGCATAATCCAGGTGAAAAATGGTCTTATGGAATCAACATGGATGTCCTAGGCTGCGTTGTAGAGGTAATCTCCGAGATGACGTTTGCTGACTATTTACAAAAAAATATCTTTGATCCGCTTGGCCTAAAAAGCATAGGATTTTCAGTCAATCCACAAGATAAGGATTCATTTACAACACTCTACACATCTGGAGCTTTTAGTCGAGATGGCGAGGTTGTTGCCCCGTCAGGACTCAATCAAGCTGAATTAATGTATTCTGCAGAGCTTCGGCCAATAGATAATTTTGATAACTCCCCTTATCTAACTAATTCATCAAAGCTATTTGATGGTGGGTCTGGCTTGGTTTCAAATATAGATGATTACAGTAAATTTGCAGAAATGCTGTTAAATGGAGGTGTATTAAATGGCGTAAGGATCCTCAGCGAGGCATCAGTAGATTTGATGTCAAGCAATCATCTTTCTGAAGAAATACTTTCAGATGGAGCTGCCTTTGGACTAAATGGTATTGGCTTCGGTTTAACTCTGGGTAATGTAATGGATCCAGGGGTAGCTGGAACTTATTCAGCAGAGGGAGAATTTTTCTGGGGTGGCGCTGCAAGTACGATTTTTTGGGTAGACAGAAAAAATAATGTTACAGCAACCATGATGACTCAATACATGCCGTCAGATAAATACCCACTAAGGGAAGAATTAAAAACACTATTGTATTCTAGTTTGAGTAACTAAAACTGGCGGAGAGACAGGGATTCGAACCCTGGAAACCCGCGAAGGTTTGCTGGTTTTCAAGACCAGTGCATTCAACCGCTCTGCCATCTCTCCGTTCCTTTGGATAAAGCATTTTAAAGACTTTTAGAAATAAGTAAATGTGACATTCCGTAGTCTGTTCCGTAGTTTTACCCTATTTTCTCCATATATTCCTCAATCTTAACTTCCATACCTAAAACAAAGTGACTATAGACCTTGAGAGTTACATGAGGATCAGCATGACCTAGCCTATTTGATAGCTGAATCAATGGAAAATTATTCATTAATAAATTACTTGCATGAGTGTGTCTTAGGTTATTTGGTTAACTTAGAGCCAACGTATAACACCAATAATTCCAGCACTTGCATAAAAGAATTGCAAAAGCAATATGCCATAATGCTTGCAAAGCAGTGCCCACAACCCAATTGCTAGAGCAGAAATAAAAAGCAAAGAAAAGCCAAGAACTTCAAAGCCAGTGTTCGATGCTACTAACATTGAGTAAAAAATTGCAGTAATAACACCAAACCACTCAAGTATCTTTTTTAAAGTGCTATTGTTAGGCATGAAAGGCTCGAGCAATCAATGTTGGCTTACTTTCGTCGATTCTAATCATAGGTTCTTACTATAGCAAACACACATCGAGGGTTGCGAGTTTTTTTTGCACCTAGACTGTGCCAAAATTAATCAAATTAATTTTTAAGTTTAGAGTTTTTTCGAATTGCAATCACTGAATTTAATACCCAATACAAATTAGCTAATATAAAAATATAAAGACCCGCTGCCACTTGCACTAATATGGCCGCTATGCATCCAATGGTCATGGCCAAATAACCAATAATTCTTTTACTAGGTTTCTTTGAAACCATCAAAGGGGCAGCCATCACAGTCCCAAAAAATACGCTAATCATTTGCAAGATGGTTAAAGAATTCAATTCAGCTCCAAAAAAAATAAGCCATTATCTGACTTTTTTTTTAAAAGTAAATACTTTTTTTTCGCCTTAATGAGGCTCGATTTAATAGGTATCGATATGCAGAAATTAGCATGAGATTTATAACGTTTAGATTGACTTCGATACCCTATATTTGTTTAATGTAAGACATCGTTCATCCTTTCTTAGGACGGAAGTAAGTAATAATACTGAAGGAACGCATCTTATTGCCATCCGGCAGGAGATGAAAAAATGACTAAATGGGAATATAAAATTGTTGATCACAGCAATTCAACAGCAATGGGCTACTCTAATGAGGAGACTGAAGCATTTAAAATTGAATACAAAGATGCGGTCCATTGGAAGTATGAAATGTCTATGATTGAATTAAATAAACTTGGTCAGGAAGGTTGGGAGCTGGTAACCCAAGATGGGGCCAACCAAATATATTTAAGACGTCCAATATAAAAATGACTTTAGAGGAATTGAGGGTAATAACAATAGTTTATGTTAGCGCCCTCCTACCTCTTATACTGTATTTGTTCTATAAAGGGAAAATACCTCTATGGATTCCTAAGGTTTATATAGGGTCTTTTCTTCTTTGTGCTTTAGGTTGGGAGCTCTGGTTTACTTTTGGTTGGATTGAGGGTGATCCTGTCAATATTAGAAGATCTGCTGTATTGAATAGCTGGATTCCAATGAATATAAATTGGCTTTTAAACTCCATGGCAGATGCTGGAACAATTTCATTGGGAGGTCTGTGGTTGATGTGGCAATTCAGTGGAAAGAATTTACAAATCTTTCAGCGGTGGAATTGGCCTGCCTTTAGCATCCTTTTTATATGGTGCATTGCGCAAAATCTTTTTGTAGAACTATTTTTGTATCATGATCAGCTTTCTGAGGGGAAGCTTTTATCTTGGGCGCCCTTTGCTCCTTCGGGTCAATTTTTTAATCCACAACTGTTTGAGATTAATGATAGAAGTGTAATGTTTCAAACTCAATTACCTTGGTTATTAATGGCACCAATCTTATATCAACTTGCAATCTTACTAGCTAAAAAATCTTAGCTGTATATACCCTAAATATTAGGTGTATTATCCATAGATGAGTTCCAATCAACATAGAGTTATAGGTTTTTGGAGAGGCTGGTCAATAGCTGTTGGTTGTGCAATAGGTTCGGGGATTTTTATGATGCCAACTATGTTGGCTCCTTATGGCTTGCTCGGTTTTGGGGGCTGGCTTGTAGCTGGTGCTGGATCAATTCTAGTAGCCTTAACAATGGCTAGGCTGGTTAAAAGGATTCCAAAAACTGGCGGGCCTTATGTCTATGTAAATGAAGGGCTTGGTGACCTTTCAGGTTTTATAATTGCTTGGACCTACTGGGTAGCATGTGTATCTGCTATTGCTGGAATATCAATTGCATTTGTTGGCTACCTAGGATTTTTTCTACCCCAAATTGCAAGCTCTCAAATTTATGCTTTGCTTGCCTCGCTTATGCTAATTTGGATTATTGTTTTTCTGAATATTAGAAGCTTAGAAAATAGTTCTAAATTTCAATTAATTTCTACTTTATTAAAATTAGTACCTCTTATGTTGATTGTTTTACTTGGCGCATCAAACTTTGATACAAGTAATTTACCGGAACTCAACCCTACTAACCTTCACCCAATTTCATTAATCGCCACTGTGACAACTCTAGTTATGTGGTCATTTATAGGAATTGAGACCGCAACAGTTCCGGCGGACAATGTAATCAATCCACAAGAAACGATTCCAAAGGTCTTAATCGCATCCGTTATCACAATTCTTATTCTTTATATCCTGGTAAGTATTGCAATTGCAGCTTTAGTTCCAGCAAGTGAATTGCTTGACTCTTCTGCGCCATTTGCATTAGCCGCATCAAAAATTTTAGGAGTTACTGGAGGCGCAATAATTAGTATAGGTGCCCTTATATCCACCCTGGGCTCGTTAAATGCAAATACGCTGACTGCTGGTAATCTTAGCCTAGCGGCTGCGAGAGATGGATTGCTTCCGTCAAAATTTGTAATCTTAACTAAAAATGGCACGCCAATTTTTACTTACTTGCTAACAGGAGTATTTGTCAGCATTCTTTTGATGTTGAACTATACAAAAGGAATGGTAAACGCATTTGTATTTATGGCTATGCTCTCAACACTGTCAACTTTAATAGCTTATGCATTCTGCGCAATTGCAGAATTTAAATTTGCAAAAGCAGATGCAAAAAGTACAGAGAGGAATAATGCTCTTTTGCTTTCATGTGTTACATTTTTGTATGCATTTTTTGCTATTTGGGGGGCTGGCATTGAAATGATAATTTATTCCCTTATCCTTATTTTCATTGGTACACCAATTTACTTACTTAAAAAATAAACTAATGTATGTGATGAATGAATACTCTCAAATAACAGAAGTGGCTATAAGGTCTCCACTTCAAAGTTTTATTGATGAGGAAAAACTCTCAAGTGAATGGGAGCCGCTAAGATTTCATGCAAAACCACATCTAGAGGAAGCAATTGTTGAATTTAACTATTTTAGAGGGCTGCTTGCAGATGATGGAATCACAATCATTGACTTGCCCTCTTCTAGTCTACTGACCATTGATAGTATTTATACTAGGGATAGTATTTTAATATCTAAAACTGGGCTAATACTTTGTAATATGGGTAGGTCCTCTAGAACACCTGAGGCTGTAGAAAATTATGCGGCCCTTTCGAGTAAGGGTTACAAGATTGCCGGGCAAATCAAAGCCCCTGGAACGCTTGAAGGCGGTGATTTTATATGGATTGATAATCACCATGCTGCTGTTGGACTTGGGCCAAGAACTAATATTGAAGGCATCAATCAATTAAAAGAAATATTAGGCTCAGAAGTCAATTTGCATGTTGTAGACTTACCAGATCCAGACCATCCAGACGATGTTCTGCATTTAATGTCAATAATTTCACCATTAGATAAAGATCTGGCTCTAATATATAGACCCCTCATTCCAGAAACTTTTATAACTTGGCTTAGCGATCTAGGGATAAGTTTTATTGAAGTATCCGATGCTGAATACTCTAAGATGGGATGCAATGTTTTGGCAACTTCACCAAGATCAATTATTATGCTTGAAGAGTTACCTGAGGTTCGATTAGACCTTGAGAAAGCCGGTTGTAAAATTAGATCCTATAAAGGCCTTGAAATTAGCCGAAAAGGTGAAGGTGGACCAACCTGCCTAACAAGACCCTTGAAGAGAATTCATAAATGAGCGATTCATATAAAAGTTTGCCAGGTTGGACCTATACCAGCGAAGCATTTTTTGAGCTTGAAAAAACAGAATTAATTCTTAAGAACTGGCAATTAGTTTGCCATCTTTCAAATATACCAAATGCAGGGGATTTTTTTACATTTGAAATTTTCAATGAACGTATTTTTGTTATCAGAGATAAAGATGGAAATGTTGAGGCTTTTCATAACCTTTGCTCTCATCGTGGCACTAAGCTTATTAATGAAATTTCAGGAACCTGCAATGGGAAAATAACCTGTCCATATCATGCCTGGGGTTATGATTTTAAAGGAAATCTAATCAAGGTTCCTTATGAAGATCAATTTAAAGATCTACACAAACAAGATCATGGGCTTCAAAAAGTTGAATTAGAAATTTTTCAAGGATTTATTTTTGTTAAATTAATAAAATCAGATGCCCCGAGTGTTCAAGAGCAATTTTTACCATATATTAATGAAATTGAGCAGTATAGACTTGAAGAAATGAAGCCTCTAGGTAGGGTAACAATGAGACCAAGGAAAGTTAATTGGAAGCAAATTGCAGATAATTATGTTGATGCTCTCCATATACCTGTGGCTCATCCTGGGTTATCAAACTTAGTAGGCAAAAGCTATGGACTTGAGGTTTCAACAAATAATGGATATGTGCATAAAATGTGGGGGGACGGAAACAATATTCGCAAGGATTGCATTTCAAATATATTGTATGACAAATATCTACCGTACATGGATCACTTGCCCAATGATAAACAAAGATATTGGCTCTATTACAGATTATGGCCAAATCTCGCATTCGATATTTATCCAGAGCAAATGGATTTTATGCAATTCATCCCCATCGATGCAAATACAACCATGATTAGAGAAATAGCATACGCCCTACCAGATGACCGTCGCGAGACTAAAGCAGCTCAATATCTAAACTGGAGGATTAATAGGCAGGTTAATAACGAAGACACTCAATTAATTAATTTAGTGCAAGAAGGAATGCAGACAAATAAATTTAAATCTGGCCCTCTTGCCTTTTCTGAAATGTGTTTAATAGATAGTGCTGATAAGATTAGAGAAGCCATACCTATTTCAAAACAAGAGATCAAACCTGAAGAATCTGAAATCTTTAAAATGAATTCAAAACTTTAAGATAAACATAAAAAAACGCAATACCATTTCTGATATTGCGCTTTTGTAAATTCTTTTATCTGCTTAGCTTAAATCCAACATAAACCATGCGACCGCGTGGGTCATGATGCTTTGGATCATAACTCCAGTTAGCAGCATCATAGACAAGTGGAACCTCTTCATCAAAAATATTTGTGACTCCAAGTGACAATTTAAGCTCACTATCGCTCATCTGTATGGTGTATGAATCCATCAAATCTACCGTAAAGAATGAATCAATTTTTTGACTAAAGCCTCTAGACTGTGCAATTGCATCTAAAGGTCTAGTTGTCGAATAATCAGTGGTGTATCTTCCAAATAAAGCTAATGAATTATTCCCGCTTTCTAAGGCAGCATGAAATACAGCTTTAGTCTCCGGTAATGATCTAGCAAAATTATCATGGTTGAATTTACCAACTACATCAACAGTTGCTCCATTTAAAGGTATCTCATACTCAAACATGTGCATCATATTGACACCAACTTGAGCTTGTCCCCAAGGTGTATCAAAATCATATGTTGATTCAAAGTCTAAACCGCTTGTGTTTACATATGCAGCATTAAAGTACTTAGTTGTAACGCCTGTTAAAGTTCCACCAGTGGTTCTTTTGACGTCAGGGTCATTTGGATTAGCAGCTACTTTTCCTTGCGCACTTTCAATAGTAATAACATCGCTGTATTCGATAGCCCAATAATCTAATTTCATAGATAGTTTATCCGTTGGTCTCCATATAGCACCGATGTTCATATTATCCGACTCTTCGGGATCTAAGTTCGGATTATTTGCTTGGGCAATTCTTATAAATGTTGTGCCACCTTTGGGTGAACCGTCAGTATTGTAATCTTGAATGCCTTGCAAACCGATGGTGGTTGAGGTTAATTGAGCCAATGAAGCTTCTCGAAAAGAGGTACTAAATGAGGCTCTTAATGCAAGATTATCAGTAGCTTGATATCTAAATGATATTTTTGGATTGATAGAACTATCTGTCTCTAAATCCTCATATCTTAAGGCACCATTAATCTCTAGTTTTTCTGAAGGATTCATTGATCCTTCAATGAAAACAGCCATTGCATCTCTACTGGCATTGCTTTCAAGACCACCGCCTAAGAATAATAAATCAGCAGGAACTGTTATATTTCCTGATGCATCAAATTGAGCAATTGACGATGCTCCGCGAGCAACATTAAATGTCTCGTCCCTATATTGAAAACCGGAAGCGATATCTATCCCACCCCATGCTCCAGTTACAATAAAATCAAAGACAGCTAGTTCTGTTTCAGTCCATGTCTGTTGGGCGGTAGAAATCCATTCAATCAAATCGGCTGAATTATTTGTTGGAGTAAATAAATCCCAAGTTTGGTTACCAGAGTTTCCTCCATTGCCTTTGATAGCAGCACTAAATCTTGAAGTGCTTGTGTCAGGTTGTTGACCATAAAAATCTTCACTACTTATGGTGTAATGAGCATCCCAATCAAAACCATTATCAAAATCACCAGATAACCCAATTGAGAAACGATCTGTTTCTATTTCTCTAGGCGCATTTGGAGAAGGAAATGCAGAGCCAAGAGCTCTTCCCAACCAAAGAACAGGAACAGCAAACGGACTTCCACCTGTTCCAGGCATGATTGCATTTGCTGGACTTAAATATGATAAAGCAGGATAAGAAGGTGATTGAGGATTATCGTTTACATCAATCGCAGTACTCATGTAGTCAATTTCCAAAGCATTACCATTTGCAAGTAATGTTTTAAAGGATCCGTACATGCTTTCATGATCTTCATCATTAACAACATTAAACCTAGGGCCATAAACAAAGCCACACCTTGAACCGCTGGCTTGAGGAATAAGTATTCCCTTGTTTGCTACACAGCTAGGATCTGGAACATTTTGAAAAGGAGTATATGTACCTGCATACGGACCTGATTCAACTGTATCAGGACCAAACAATAAAAAGCTTGTTCCCAGTCCGCTAATTCCAAGTTGCGCTAAGCTAGGATCAAAATCTGCTCCAGACATTGGTGATCTATCTAGGACACTGGCAGCTAAAACAAAGTTAGTGTTGCCGTTTTCTGCACCCCAAATGACACTCACTCTATCGTCGGTTTGACCACTTATATCAGCCTCTTGGCTGGATACCTCTAACTCCACTCCCGTAAAGTCTCTTCTAAAAATATAATTCACAACTCCTGCAACAGCATCGGAACCATAAATTGAAGCCGCACCCTCTTTTAAAACCTCTACTCTTTCAAGTGCAACAACGGGTATTGCATTGGTATTAACAAATGCACTTCCATCATTAGCTGTAGCGCCCGTTAATGTATGTCTTCGACCATCAACCAAAATTAAAGTTGACGAAAGACCTAAGCCTCTAAGGTTGACGTTTGATGTCCCTTGAGTGGCTCCTTGAGTGAATGAATCAGAATTATTTTCTGAACCCGAGTTAACAGATAAATTCCTAGTGATATCAGCAATAGAAGTTGCCCCAATATCTTCGATTGTTTCTCTGTCAACAACTTCAACCGGTGAAGCCCCATCAGTTGGACTTCCTTTGATATAGGAACCAGTCACCATGACTTCTTCTATATCTTGTCCAAATGACTCTACTGAAAAAATGGTTGCGCAAAAAAATGCTACAAACCATTTAGATTTATGCTTATTCATTTAAATTCCCCTTAATTTAAATTCGATTAATATTGCAGATGATCCTGCGATTAAATATAAGTTACATGAATATTAGTTTTACTGCAAAGTAAATTATATGTATATATTAAACCTATATTACTTAGGGATTTGACCTGTTCCTGGGTGGACTACTTCTTGGGGTGGCTTTGCTGCTGACTCAGTTGAAATAGAGTTAGAGAGAGAGGAACCTGTGATGAAGTTTTTGAAATCTAAGATCTCTTTTGCAATCAATTTACAGTCTAAATCTCTTCTCATAGCCTCTTCAAGTAATAACCTAGAATAGCTATCTGAAACAGATTTTTGTTTGTATACGATGCTGTAACAAAGACTTGGATTAGACTTCAATTCAATTTTTGTTTTAAGTTGAGTGGTCGAGCAACCAAAGACAACCAAGATCAATGCAAGGCTGAAGCATTTAATAAAACTATTTATATAGCTAAATGGTATGAGGGGCTGCAAAAAATTGATTAATTAATGGTTCAAATGATTCCAAGCTGTCAGTTTCATAGTCAGGATCAAATGCTGCTTGATCCCATTCATCAGTAAATTCAGTTGCTTTTGCATACCATGATTCACTCTCATACTGCTTTCGTAAATCTTGAGGCTTACCCATATAGTGATAGTAATGCTCCCCCTGGAAATCTTGATGAGTTCTTATAATATGATAAGCATCTTCGCTGACATAGGGTTTAATCATTTCTGCTGCAATTTGCCCGTGATTAGGCACATTAATTACTTTTCCAATGTCGTGAATCAAGCTAATTAGCACCATTTCGTCCTCTGCACCTGCCCTTCTAGCCATTGTTGCAGTCTGAAGGGCATGATGAAGTTGATCTGTTCCAAAACCAAGAGTTAATGACTCGGCTTGTTTAAGCATTGAGATTATTCTTTTTGGCATATCAAAAATATGAGGCATGTGCTCTTCGCTAATATGCTGCCACTCCTCTTGCGTACTCTGATCCATTCTTGTAAACATTTAATCACCTAAATTTAGTAAATTACTTAGTAAATTAACGTATTCAGAAGAAAAAAGAAATATATAGTATTATTTACTTAGGAGAATCTTCATGAATCAAATTAAAATTTTTTCATATTTGGGTTTGTTGCTCTTAAGCCCTATTTACTTATCTGCCCAATCAGAAAATGCGATAGAAGTAAGAGAGGCCTATAAATATGTTGGCGAAACAAAAATTGTTTGTGGAAAAATTGTATCGACAAAATATTTAAAAAGAGCTTCTGGAGGGCCTATATTTTTAAATTTTGGAAGAGACCATCCAAATCAACAGATGACAGGCTTGATCTGGTTTGGTAGATTTTCAGAGTATTTCTCATACAAGCCAGAGAAATTTCTGAAAAGAAAAAATGTTTGCGTTAAAGGTTATATATCTGAGTATGAAGGTAAGACTCAAATGGAAATAAGAACTGAGAAACAAATTAAAATAAGGGAATAACTTAGGTAATCGTAAATTTTAAAACAGTATGAAGTTTTGCCGCTTGGTTTAAATCGTCTAAGTTCGGGGAGCCATCTTTGTTGAGCTTTATCTTTGCAAAATAAGCATCAATTTTATTATTAGTTACAAGGTCTCTTAGCGTGCTTTCAACAATCTCATCATTATTAAACTCTAAATTGATTTGGCAATCTTGTAATTTACCTTTGAGCCAAACCTGAGTATGAGTGATTTCTTTCAAGTTTCTCCACCAAATATTTGATCTTAAGGTCACGCATGTATATGAGAGTTCATGCTTATGGTAGCTAACAGGAACTAAATATTGTTTTCCTGATTTTCTGCCTTTGAATTGAATAACGAGCAATTGATGACTAATAAGAAAATGCAAAGGTGATCTTGCAAGCAATGCAACAAAAGGATTTATCAAAAACCAAAGATTCATTATTTTAATTCCATTATTTGATAAGGGCTCTCGTAGATTTTATTAGAATCAAGTGTAACTTTATATGCATTTTTATTTGGTTTAAATCTGATGGTTGAGGTTGGTTGTTCATCAATAAAATGGAGGGCTGCTCCTCCTTCAATTCCATACATAAAGTTAATAGACTCGTCTTCAAGAAATTTTTTAGTTGCTGGACGCCTTTCTGGCTCCTCATCATAGTGAGGCGCACAATTGCCTGGAATAAAGTTCATACATTCCATCATCTTGAGTTCGCTGGCCCAGGAATCAGTTAATCCAGTCTCGAACCAGCAAATGGCTCCAGCGCTGACACCGCTCATCACTATTCCTTGTTGATATGCTTTTTTCAGAATGAGATCTAAACCCCAATCCCTCCAAACAGCTAACATGCTTTTTGTATTTCCTCCCCCAACAAAAATTGCATCTTGTTTTAAAATATGTTCTTCAAGATCAATGGTTCTTTTAAAAAAACTAATATGCGTTGGCTCACAATCAAGCTTTGAAAATACAGAATAATAATTAACAATATATGGATCTAAATCTCCAGTAGCAGTTGGAATAAAACAAATTTTTGGGCTCTTGTTAGCTGTTTGATCTAAAATAAACTGTTCAATTAAATTTGATTCTTGGGTCCTACCAAAACCCCCACCACCAATAGCAATTACTTGACGCATTTTCATCCCTGAGAGATATTAGATTAATGAAATTTAGCCACAAATATATCATTATTGGCGCAGGAAGTGCAGGTTGTGTTTTAGCAAATAAACTTTCAGAAAACCCCGATAACTCAGTTCTCCTCATAGAAGCTGGCCCAATGGATAATTTTTCACCTATAAAGATGCCATTGGCTGCAAGCTCTTTATTTAAAAATAAAAAGTATGGTTGGGGCTATGAAACAGAACCAGAAAAGAATTTGAATAATAGAACTATTAACTGGCCTCGAGGCAAGACTCTTGGAGGAAGCAGCTCAATCAATGGAATGCTTTACATCAGAGGACAAGCTGATGACTATGAAGAATGGGAAAAAGTTGGCAATAAAGGATGGGGTTATAGAGATTTAATGAAATATTTTATTTCACTAGAGAATAATCAAAATCATAGAGATCAGTACCATGGAAATTTTGGCTCTCTATGGGTAGAAACTTATGAACCAATTCTAGAGGCTTCTAAATCATTTTTAAATGCATGTAAAAAATATGGTTTCATGAAAAATAATGATTTCAATGGTGAGGATCAAGAGGGTTATGGTCAATATCAAGTTAATATCAAAGATGGGCAGAGGTTTAGTGCATCCGATGCCTTTTTAAAACCAGTATTAGATAGATCCAATTTGCATTTATTAACTAATACTTTGGTAGAAAAGATTATCACATCAAATAAAAAAGCTATTGGTGTAAAAATTAAAAATAAAAAAGGAAGCAATATTATCGGATGCACCTCTGAAATAGTTCTTTGCGGTGGAAGTATAAACTCTCCTCAAATACTGATGTTGTCTGGCATAGGGCCTAAGGAGCACCTGATGCAACATAATATATCAGTAGTTAAAGATTTGCCTGGTGTTGGACAAAATTTACGAGATCATCTTACGGTTAATATCAGCTATAAAATTAAGAAATTAAAAACCTTTAGTGAGCTTATGAAGCCTCTAAGAATGGTCAAAAACTTATTGGAATACTTTATACAGCATAAAGGGTTGATGACTTATCCTGCATCAGACATTGGTGTATTTTTTAAAACAAATGACAAGGTAAAGACGCCCAATGCACAAATTCATTTTGCTCCAGGAGCAGGAAAATATCACAAAAGTGGTGCAATGAAACCTTCATCAGGCATCACAGCTTCTGTTTGTAATTTAAGGCCTAAAAGCCGTGGTCATCTCGAGCTTGCATCCTCTAATCCTTTTGATGCTCCAAAAATCTATGCAAATTACCTCGATAAACGAGAAGATATGCAATGGATGATAGAGGGTCTTGAGAAGACTCGGGAGATATTCAAAACTTCTCCCATGCAAGAATTAGAAGCAAGAGAATTACACCCAGGAATCAAGTGCATTAATAAAGCTGACATTGAGGAATTTATTAAGAATGAATCTTTATCAGTTTATCATCCAGTAGGTACTTGTAAGATGGGGGAAACGAAAGAGTGTGTGGTTGATAACCAATTAAAAGTGAAAGGTATATCAGGGTTGAGGGTAGCGGATGCATCAATATTCCCAAACATTATTTCAGGTAATACAAATGCAACCTGTAATGTTATTGGGGCTAAATGTGCTGATTTGATTTTAAATAACAGATAGTCTCATTCCTGAAATACAACTTTTCCCCCTACAACAGTTAATATATTTTTTGATTCTAGGATCTTGGTCTCAGGAATACTCATTAAATCTTGATCAAAAATAGAAAAATCAGCAAGTTTACCGACCTCAATTGTGCCCTTCACATTCTCTTGAAAAGAAGCAATTGCAGGCCATATAGTAAACATCTTTAATGCCTCAAATCGAGTGAGCCTCTGATCAAGATTCCATCCATCAGCATGATACCCATCAACATCTTTTCTGGTAACAGCGGCATAGAACTCTATTCTTGGATCACCAATCTCAACTGGCGCATCTGTCCCGCCTGCAATAATCAGACCCTGATCAATGAGATTTCTCCATGCATATGCATTATCAATTCTCTCTAGCCCTAACCTTTCAACTGCAAAATGCAAATCGCCAATAGCATGAGATGGCTGCATCGAAGGGATAATATTCAATTCAATGAAGCGTTTTTGATCAATAGGCGTAATATTTTGTGAATGCTCTATTCTCCATCGAGGAGACTCTGAGCGCTCGTGAGTCTTTTCAGCTTGAGCAAATGTTTCTTCATACCAATCGAGAACTACTCTATTACCGTGATCTCCAATAGCATGTGTTCCAATCTGAATACCTTTTTTTAATGCTTTCGATAACCTGGGTTTTGTATCTTCTTCAAGAAAAATAAAAACCCCCTTACCATCATAATCACTGTACTTTTCTAATAATGCTGCTCCACGCGATCCCAGAGCTCCATCAGCATACATTTTAATTGCTCGAACAGTTAAAAAATGATCAGGATCGATTATTGGTCCATTCTCAATTAAACGGTCTGCAGGCTCACCATCGCTCACCATAAAATAAATTCTTTGGAGTAAATTATTCTCAGATTTAATTTCATTTAAAATTGAGATATCTTCAAAAGTTCCTCCAGGCACATGTATTTGAGTCCACCCTAGACTTACATTCCTTTTAATACCTTGAAGGAAAGCCTCTTTATCATTGGCTCTGGTTAATTTTGGGATAAAGTCTGTAATTAGGTTCATCGCCATATCAACGAGTAAACCAGTTGGCTCACCGTTTTGATCTTTTTCTATAAAACCTCCTTGTGGATCTTTCGTGGTTGAATCTATGCCTGCTAGCTTCAAGACTAAACTGTTCACAACAACCGCATGTCCATCAGCCCTCTCTAAAACAATTGGATTGTCTGGAGAAAAACCATCTAGATCCTGTTTGTTTGGAAATCTTTTTTCAGGCCAAACCTTATCAATCCAGCCGCGACCTATAACCCACTCTCCAGGATTTTGTTTTAATAAATAATTTCTTACAACTTCCAGAGTTTCACTTAATGAAGAGATTCCTTGTAGATTAAGTGTAAGTTCTCTGTAGCCAATTCCCTTAAGATGAGCATGAGCATCAACGAACCCTGGAAACACATAACTACCATTTAAAAATATAACTTCTGCTCCAGAACAAGTTAAATCAGTATCTGATAAAGAACTGCCAACATAAGTAATATTTGAGTCTTTTGAGGCAATGGAACCAACAAATGAATCCTCACCATTTCCTGTGTAAATATTGCCTTTGTGAAGAATTAAATCAGCTTCAATACATTCAATGGCTGCTAGTGATGCTGGAGCATAGATGCTAATGATAAAAAGAAAGGTTCTAAACACTATATTTGTTAAGCTTCTTGTGCAGTTGGTCTGATTACTATCTCATTAACTGAAACTCCTGGATCAAGCTGAAGAGCATATATTATAGATTCGGCCACTCTTTCAGCTGGTTGCGCAATATTGCCAATGCCTCTGCTCATTAATGCTTCAAGCATTGATTCATCTTTTATAGAAAAAGCCAGCTCGGTTTTAAAAGCACCAGGATAGATGCAAGTTACTTGAATTTTTCCTGAAGATTCTAATCTTAATCCTTCAGAGATAGCTCTAACAGCATATTTTGTTCCTGAATAAACTGCGCTTCCTGGCATTACTCTTTTACCTGCCACAGAAGAAATATTAATTATTTGACCTGACTCTCTAGCCAGCATATGAGAATAGACTGAATCGATTCCATATAAAACACCTTTGATATTTACATCGATCATATGGTCCCATTCATCGGTTCTGCCTTTTTCAAGCAATGACAGAGGCATTACCCCAGCATTATTCACCAATGAATCAATTCTTCCAAAAGTTTTAATGCCGTGTTGTGCCAAAGCATGCATCTGTTCTTTTGATGTAACATCTGTAGCTTTATATATAGCAGAGTCAGTGCCAAGTTCATCACATAGCTCTTTTAATTTATCCTCTCTTCGAGCGCCTAAAACTACTTTTGCTCCTAATTCAACGCACATTTTTGCAGCCTCTTTACCGAAACCAGAGCTAGCACCCGTGATCATTACTATTCTATCTTTTAAATCATTCATTTATTCTCTCCCTAAAATTTCATGCTCTTTATAATAACTTATAATCCGCTGTTTCCATTTACCTGTGTAGCTTACAAATTCTTTATTATTTACAAGAAACTCTTTAAATAAAAGATCACGATCAACCATTAGAATGGCAATTGATTCAATGTTAGTTTCATACATGACATTATGCGCGTTGGCATAAGCAGCGCCTTGTAAAAAATAATCCTCTATCCAATCTTTTCTTTTTATTTTTTTTGCTGTTTTAAAATCAATGATTGTAGGTTTGCCCTTAAAAATACCGATACAATCTGCTGTTCCAGCATATAAACCGTCAACAACTAAGCCAGATTCAAGACCCCAAACCTCCTCAATATTTCCCAAACAGTCATCAATAAATCTCTTCGCGATTTGATGCGCCATCAAACCCAATCTATCCTCAGTAAATTGCTCCCACTCAAGTCCATTTAGATAATTTTCAATAGCCAAATGAACGGCTGTTCCTATTGTCGTTGCCTCATCAACAACCTCTCTAGCCGTTTTGGGGCCCACTCTTCTCTTCCATGCATCTATTCCAGAGTGATCTCCAGTTGCAGAAAGTATTGTTGTAACAGAAGGCACAAGATTTTCTTTAGAATCTCGATAATAGCGAACATCATTTTTTTCAACGCGTTCAAGTGCTGGATATTCAAATAATTTATTAATCATTTGAATTAATTGATTGATGAGCCGCCATCCACAGAAATGACCTGCCCTGTTATATAGGAGGCCCTGTCTGATAGAAGGAATGACACAAGTTCACCAATTTCTTCTGGCTCACCAATCCTTCGTAACAGAGAGGATTTCTCAAGCATTTCTTTTGCTTTTGGCTCAGCTTCAAAATATTTTATTACGCCAGGAGTGTTAATCGTTCCTGGTGAAACAGCATTTACTCTAATTTGATTTCTAGCAACTTCCTTGGCAACAGATTGAGTAAGATTATTTACAGCTGCTTTGCTAGCTGCATATATAGAATTAAAAGCATAACCTCTGATAGCTGAATTAGAAGAAATATTAACTATGGACGCAGGAATTGATTGTTCTTTTAAGGACATGATCTCAACTTGTAGGCATTTCCATAATGATGTGAAAGTTAAATCAAGTGTCGCTTGGACATCCTCAAGTGAATAATTTTCAACTGGCCCTAAGCCTTTTGATGAGGCTGCATTATTACAAATACAATCTAGTTTATTAAATGTAGATAAGGTTGCTTCAATCATTGATTGGATAGCATTAGTATCAGTTAGATCTGCTTCAAAACTTGCTGCAGAATTTGGAAATAGTGTATTTATTTGCTTGGTTACCCTCTCAGCTGATTGTTTATTTAAATCTACAATCATGACTTTTGATCCATGAGAAGCTAAAATTTTGGCAATACCTTCTCCAATGCCTTGGCCGGCTCCTGTGACTAAAGATACTTTGTTTTCTAAATCCAATTCAAGCTCCTTGTAAATGATTAATTAAAAACTTTAAAACATGATTATAGGTTGTGATTCTATTAGTTTCATTAAGTGTTTCATGTCTTGCTCCGTCAACGAGGTAGAGTTCTGATTTGCATTCATTTTCTATCAAACATTTGTGTAATTTGCTAGTCCCCTTTCCCATTGCGCCCACAGGATCATTAGAGCCAGAAAAAACTAGAATAGGAATATTTTTTTTAATCAATGATAAATTTTTTTGATCAAAAACTAACTTAATGCCCTCAATAAGATCAGACCATAGTTGATTAGTGACAACAAAACCACACAAAGGATCGTTTGTATAATCCTCTACTCTTTCTGCATCTTGAGATAGCCAGTCATTTGGAGTGTTGGTATTTTGAAATCTATTATTAAAGCCACCAAAAATTATCCTATGCAGCAAACGGCTATAACCATTCTTTCCAAGTCTAAACATTTCTATTTTAAGCAATAGTTTCTGCATGAAAGTCTCAGAAGAATTAGGGTAACTTGACCCAGAAAGCATTGCAGCATCAAAAAGGTTTTTTTGTTGCAGTGCTGCTAAACCTATCCATGAACCCATGCTATGTCCTAAAAGAATTTTTGGTATATTGGGGAATCTCTTATTTATGTCTAAATGTATATCAAGTAAATCATTAACAACCAAATTCCATCCATCCTCTTGATCAAAAAAACCTATTTTATTTTCAAATATTCTTTCGCCATGCCCACGATGATCATGAATGACGACATGGAAACCATTGAGATTTAAAAAATTTATAAACTCTCGGTATCTACCTTTGTGCTCAGCCATGCCATGAGAAATTTGAACCAATCCAAAGATTGAATCCTCTCTTGATTGATAAAGCTCAAAATGCAAGTTTGAGTTAGGATTTGTATCTAATGCTATTTTTTCCATATAACTATAAAATAACATGTATTGGGGTAAAGACATGCAAGATATATATATTTCTGGAACAGGTATTTGGACACCACCACACAAAGTCTCAAATCAAGAACTTGTTGAATCTTTCAATACTTATGTTGAACTTTACAATGCTGAGAATTCAAAGGAAATTGAATCTGGCTCTTTAAAGGCCCTAGAACCCTCTTCATCAGAATTTATAGTTAAAGCCTCAGGAATACAAAATAGATACGTAATAGAAAAAGAATCCTTGCTTGATCCAAAACGCATGAAACCAATGATTGGGGCAAGGGATGATGACTCTTTATCAATTTGCGCTGAAATTAGCGTAATTGCAGCAAAACAGGCGCTTGAAAATGCAAAATTATCTCCCTCCGATATAGATGCAGTGATAGTTTCTACTGCAAACCTTCAAAGGGCTTATCCGGCAATTGCCATTGAGGTTCAAAATGAATTGGGCATTGAGGGTTATGCTTATGACATGATGGTTGGTTGTTCTTCCACAACTTTTGGTATCAGTAATGCCTATTCGGACATAGCATCGGGCAAAGCATCAAAAATATTGGTGATAAACCCTGAAATCACTACCGCACACAATAACCTTAAAAACAGAGATAGTCATTTTATCTTTGGTGACGTTTGCACAGCTGCAGTTATCGAAAAAGATTCTCAGTCACCAAATAGATTCAAGATATTAAATGCAAAATTGAAAACTCATTTTTCCAACAACATAAGAAATAATTTTGGTTTTATGAATTTCATTGAAGACAAAAATTATACAGATGAGGAGCTGCTGTTTGTTCAAAATGGTCGAAGCGTGTTTAAAGAAGTAATGCCAATGGTTACAACTTTAATTAGTGAGCATCTTGAAGAAAATAATCTATTGCCTGATGAGGTTGAACAATATTGGCTCCATCAGGCAAATATAAATATGAATACCTATGTTGTAAAAAAACTTCTAGGTGATGACTTTCCACCAGAGAGAGCTCCAAACGTTCTTGATGAATATGCAAATACTGGTTCAGCGGGATCCCTGATTTCATTTCATAAATACAATTACTTAAAAGCGGGACAAAAAGGAATCATCTGCTCATTTGGCGCAGGATATTCTATTTGCTCAATTTTAGTAGAAAAAGCATAAAGAAATGAAATACCTTTTGCCGTTTTTGGTTATTGTCACCTCGGTAATAGGATCTCTAGCAAATATATATATTAACTCAGATGACTGGTATAGCAGTCTAAGCAAGAGTCCGCTTAATCCTCCTAGTTTTGTTTTTGGAATTGTGTGGCCAATACTGTATGCATTAATGGCTTTTATTGCATATAAGCTAGCACATAAAATAGCGCCTATATTTATTATGCAACTAGTTTTAAATGCAGCATGGTCATGGATATTCTTTTATTTTCATGCCCCATTTATTGCTCTTTTTGACATTGGTTTGTTGATTTATTTAAATCAGAGAATATTAATGATAATCAAGACCGAATCAAGGACGCTGTATTTTCTTTATCTTCCTTATATCTTATGGCTATCGTTTGCAGCATTTTTAAATGCTTCAATTGTTTTTCTGAATTAAAAAATGCCTATAACAAGGCCAGTCATGCAAGAAGCAAGAGTGGCTCCAATCAATGCTTTGATTGAAACTTTGATCAAGTCATTCTTTCTTTCTGGTGCCATTGCGCTGATTCCTGAAACCAAAATTCCAACAGAAGAGAAATTAGCAAAACCACACAACGCATATAAAGTAATTAACTTTGATCTATCTGATAAGGCATCAGGCTCTATGTTTGCTAGAGCTCCATAAGCAACAAATTCATTAAGAGCAGTTTTAAGACCAAGCAACTCAGCAGAAGCTAAGGTTTCTGAAAGAGGAACTCCCATTAACCATACAATTGGAAAAAAAATGTAACCAAGGATAAGTTGCAAAGAAAGGTCAGTAATTCCAATCCAGCCCCCTAAAATCCCAAGCAAAGAATTTAATAAAGATACCAAAGCAATAAAAGCAATAAGAATTGCTCCAACATTTAAACAAATATCCAGACCATCTCTCGTGCCTCTTGTAATAGCATCCATTGAGCTGTCATATACCTTGGGAACAGTATTGCCATCAAAATTAGTAACTTCTGCTGAGGGAATCATGATGTTTGCATACATGATGGCAGCAGGAATGGATAATATAGATGCTGAAACTAGATGCTGAATTAAATTAATATCAGGAAATTGAGGAGCGAGCATAGAAACCAATGCAATCATAATGGAGCCAGAGACAGTTGACATGCCAGCCGTCATAAGAATTAATAATTCTTTTTCGCTCATCCTGGATAAATAAGGTCTGACCAACAAAGGCGCTTCAACCTGACCCATAATTATATTGGCAGTGGCACCCAATCCAATTGGGCCGCCAATATTAAAAAGTTTTTCAAAAATTTTTGAAATAGCTCTAATGATCAATGGCAAGATATTCCAAAACCAAAGTAACGCAGAAAGACTAGATATTACTATGATTAAGGGCAATATTTGAAAAGCAAAAATCATAGAGTTGCCAGTGCCCGAACTTTCAAATGGCGATGTTGAGCTATTGCTTAAATAACCAAAAACAAATTCAGCACCTTCTTGGGTGGCGGCTTGCAAAGCGGTAACTCCTTCAGAAAGATATGCAAAAATTTGCACTATAAAAGGTATTTTTAGCAATGCAAAAGCTAGAATGATTTGCAGTATTATGGCTGCAAAAATATGCCTATAATTTATTGATGATCTGTTTTGTGAAAATGGAATAGCTATGCAGACCAGGCCAGCAAAGCCAATAACGATTTGAAATAGCGAGGTAATTGTCATGGCCTAGTATAACTTAATTGCTCTTAGTCTTTCCTCTAAAAAATCATGTGCGCTAATAGATCCAGGAGAATCATCAACTATGGAACAAAGCTCAATCTCTGGTGAAGGATGCAGAAAAAAAGGCATGCTATATCTAGATGCTGATGAGCTGGCATTATGATCTACCACCCTATGACTGGTACTTTTAAGTTGAGATCGTGTAACTAATTGCATCATATCTCCAATATTACATACGATGGATTTGCTTTTTGCCGCTATAGGAATCCAATCACCCTCAGGATTTTGAACTTCCAATCCAGACTCCTCAGCTCCCACCAATAAAGTGATTAAATTAATATCCTCGTGTGCACGTGCACGCAAAATATTTGAAGAATCAACAACTGGTGGGTAATGAATCAAGCGTAATATAGAATTTCCTTTAAGCGCCCAAGAATCAAAAAAAGAAGATTCCTTGCCTAAAATTACAGCTATTGCGCTGAGCACTTTCAGACCTAACATGTTGAGTTGATTAAATAATATATCAAACTGATCATTAAAATCTGAGAGTTCAGAGACTAGAATATTTTTAGATATCCTTGGATCATAGGAATCATTAACCAATGGGCCATGATGCCAAAATTCTTTTAGGTCAGGAGTGGTTTCACCAACTGCAGTTTCTTTGCCGAATGGAGTATAGCCTCGTGCGCCAGCTTTTTCGGGATGAGCATATATATTTTTTACAGCATCGGGGAGTGAAAAAAAATCTTTGCTTAATCTATAGCTTGAATGAAGTACTTCATCAGCTATTCCATGATCAGTAATGGTAAAAAAACCATGTGTTGTTAATGCTAACTTTAACTCGGCAATTGTCTCAGCATCCCTTTGTTGGATATCAAACATTGAAAATGCAGGAATACTATTAAATGTCATAATTTATTTTAACAAAAAAAGGGCGGTAAAGACCGCCCTTTCAATAAAATTAAAGCTTCTTAGAAAGAAAACTTGTATGTGAAGCCTAGCTGAGCTCTCCATATACTGTTAACTGCAGATTTTCTAATTTCTTGAGGATTATTTGGATTAAATCTAAACGCATAATCTGCACCACCTCTTGAGTTAGGATATACGTATTTAGTGAAATCAGAGTTCATCTTCATATCTAGTACATCTACAGTACCTGTATAACTTCCATACTCGATCACGCCTTCGTTTGAATCCAAAAGATTAAGAAGGTTTTCAATTCCTAAGCTAATTACAAACTCATCATCATTTCTAAATCCAGGTAGGATTTGAGTGATTTTAAGATCTAGTGTTGTTTGCCATGGATATTCAAATACCCCAGTTGGAAGAATTTGACCAGCATACCTTTTTAAATTAAGTTGATTGTAAAGAAGGTCAAGAACTTCATTAGCAACAACTAAGTCTGGTGCACCAGCACATGAGCCCCAACATACATTAGGATCATTAAGACCAGATGGAACATACAATAAATGTGCACTATCATCATTCAAGTTATTTTCATAACCAAATGCTTCTTGTTTACGTTTCTGTGGGTTACCTCTG
>Ga0213869_10000881_pt1 | contig 23119 bp, 27 predicted proteins | sample PICome_10_FD_160083 | JGI IMG/M metagenome (GOLD analysis project Ga0213869, IMG submission 160083) | Coastal seawater microbial communities near Pivers Island, North Carolina, United States - PICO132 | ecosystem: Environmental > Aquatic > Marine > Coastal | place: USA: North Carolina...
GTGGTGGTTGCCAATGCAGGTATTCCAGAGTGGCTGGGCTGGTCTTCATCCCCCATTATATTCGGCGGCGCAATACAGGTAACGCTGTTTACATTGATTGGCGAGGGCGCATCGGTCGCCGCTGCCGTCAGTGCCGCCTTGGTGGTGGGTGCGCGTCACATGCTTTATTCCGTTGCGCTGGCACCTCAATTTCAAAATCAACCCACTTGGTTTAGATGGGTCGGGCCTTACGTCCTCATTGATCAGGTCTTCGTGTTGAGTCAACTCAACCCCATCAAGGAACCGGAGACCTTCCGACGCTATTTTCTGGCTGCAGGTTTCACCTTTTGGTCATTGTGGATGCTGTTCACTGCAATAGGCGTCATGCTCGGCCCTGCTATTCCTGCGAGTTGGGGTGTTGAGTTTGCCGCGCCAGTGCTCTTCGTCAGCCTGATGATGGCAGCCAGTAACCGCCCGGATAAAATCGGAGCCGCACTCCTCGCCATGATCATGGCCTATCTATTTGCCGAGCTCCCTAATCGCGCAGGGCTCTTGGTGGCCGTGCTCATTAGCGTCCTAATCATGTTGCTGGTCACGCGTCGAGGTCAGCCATGATTCTCACTGCGATCATTCTGACGGGAATTGGCTCCTACCTCATGCGGGCCTTTTTTATCTTTGCATTGGCTCGCTATCAATTCCCACCCATCATGTTGCAAGCACTCGAGTATGTTGCCCCGACGGTGATGGCCGCACTAGTGGTGTCGTTATTGACCACACCCGACGGCGAACTCGTTGCTGGTGTGCCCGAAATCGTGGGCCTCATCGGTACCGCGATCGTAGCCAAAGGGACCGGCAACCATATTCTCGCGTTAATCACCGGAATGTCGATTTACTGGTTACTCGGCTGGCTACTTTAAGGCGAATAAATTGCTAGCTGAGGGTCATGACGAGAACAAAGAGACGCTCGACACGGTCACTAAAGGCCATGAGGAAATTCGTACAATGCTAGATCGCAAGCTTGTCCATCAAGTCATCTACCAATAACGCCATGTCTCACTTCCCCCCCACCGTTGCCGCCGCCGTCGTCATTGCCAATATGATTGGCACCGGCGTCTTTACGAGCCTGGGCTTCCAGTTAATGGATATTCAATCAGCCCCTGTGCTCATGGTGCTGTGGGTCGTTGGGGGATTATCGGCACTTTGTGGCGCCTTGAGCTACGCGGAGCTGGGGGCGGCCCTCCCGAAGTCGGGAGGCGAGTATCATTTTCTGACCGAAATTTACCACCCCTGTGCTGGCTTTATCTCTGACTGGGTCTCTGCCACGGTCGGCTTTGCCGCCCCGACCGCGCTCGCTGCGTTGACACTGGGCAGCTATTTGGCGGCCAGCGGTTTATCCGTGAATCCAACATGGGTTGCCACCGTTGCCATTGTGTTGCTGACCACGGCTCATTGCACCAGTCACCGCCACAGTGGCGGGACACAAACCATTTTCACACTGCTGAAGCTCATCTTGATTCTTGGGTTCTCGGCAGCCGCGCTGTTACTTGGGTCCACGGCGCATCAAGCGGACTTCACGTGGACAAGCGAATCGGGAGCATTGCTGGGCAGTGGCGCATTTGCTGTCTCACTGATTTACGTAAACTACGCCTATTCCGGCTGGAATGCGGCGACTTACATCAGTGGCGAACTGGCCTCACCGCAAAAAAGTTTGCCCTGGGTCCTCGGCGTCAGCACCACGGTAGTCGCTTTATTATATTGTTTACTCAACTATGTGTTTTTATCTGTTGCACCGATGGAGGCAATGATCGGCAAAGTCGAAATTGGTGTAATTGCGGCCGAATTTGCCTTCGGTTCAACACTTGGAACCTTCATGGGCCTGTTACTCGCTTTGCTCCTCATTTCAACCATTAGCGCGATGATCTTGGCTGGGCCTCGAGTTTTACAACGCATCGGCCAAGACTATCCGCGATTTGCCCCACTTGCACGACAAAATCGGGACGGCATTCCTGTGACAGCCATCCTGTTTCAGTCAGCTACTTCCTTATTGTTTCTCTGGACCGCTTCTTTCGAGCAGATTCTCATCTTCTCTGGCGCCACCATGGCGCTCAACACCTTCGCAACCGTACTCGGTCTTTTTGTACTGCGTTGGCAACAACCCGAGCTACGTCGCCCATTTCGAGTCTCCTTTTATCCGATCACACCGCTTATTTTTCTCGGCATCACGGGTTGGACCCTCATCTATATCGTGCTTCAGCGGCCGGCAGAGGCCCTCATCACCTTGGCGATTCTGGCGAGTGGCGGGCTGGTTTATCTCTTGCTACGCGCTACCAAAGGGGAAGAAGCCTAACCCACGCTGGCCAAGCAGGCGTTGCATAATTGTGACGGTGGACTCCTTAAGTGTTGCTTTACCTCTTACCAAGACCTCGCTTATTTTGTCTGTAGATCGCGTGCCGATACTCGGCTATCATTAAGTCACAATTGAAAATGATTCTCAATATCATGACGCGGGACAACTTCTATAAAACGATAAAAAGGAACTCTGTATGCAGTGCTTAAAATCAGCTTGGCGAGTCATGATGATTTTACCAATCTTAGCCTCCTCCTTTGTGCTGGCCGACGATCACATGCTAAACGGTATGAACGTGCAGCAGCCGTTTAACCTGCAGGCAAACTTATGCAAGCTCAATCCCGGCGTTAGCCTTGACGATTACCACGCAATGGTCGAGGACTATCTCGCATGGGCTGAAAAAAACGACGTGGACCCCGTTTTTGTTCGTCAATTCCCACTCTTTGAGCACCAGACTCTGGCGCGCCCCTGGCCCTACGATTTTGTCGAATTTTTAGCCAGCGACTACGAGCGCTGGGGGAAATCCTGGGACCTGTGGCTCACTTCAAAATCGGGGATGGCACTGAACGAACGCTGGCAATCCCTGGCAGTCTGCGATGTGAAGCAAGCGCATGCTCAAGTGCTTTACGCCAACCGAGAAGCACTTGAAAGCGATGACGATCGCTACGTCACCTGGAATTGGTGCACGCCTAAAGTAGGCTTTGAACAGCTGTCTCAGAAGCACGCTCAGTACGTGGAAGAACTCACCGCCAACCCCACAGGCATGATCGGATGGGCAGTCGTCTTTCCTCACACCGGTGCAGCAAACATGCCCGGCGACTTTGCGCATTTAGCCATTTACCCCGACATGGAGTCATACATGAGTCGGCGCAAGTCGGAGGCAGCAGGCGGCTGGCGTGGCCAACGTGAATACGATCAGAACTATGCAGACTGTACCGGTGAGCAACTCAATATTGAGACAGTGCTTCACCGGCCTTAATGTCGATCACCTAAACCAATGACGTCGCACCGCAGCAATAGCGGTTGCGACATCTACACCGAACACAAAGGAGATGTTGATGAATTTTCGACTACTGAATTTACAACTCATGATAGGTGTTGCCGGTATGGCCGCCGCCTCTTTGACGCTTGCCGATAACCATGCGTCTAGCGAACCCGAATGGAGCATGGGCAACCCCGTGGAGATCTACGGATGTTCCTTCAAAGACGGGATAAACGGCTACCAGCAATCCGTTAAACACGCAGCGCTTGTGAATGCATGGGCAGAGGAGCACGATGCATTTCAAAACCACGTGGGGCAACTCATGTGGCCAGATTTTTCTGATGGCCAGTACGCCACCGAGTTTACATGGCTGGGCTACTGGGAAAATTATGCTGACTACGGAGCCGACATGGACAAGCGCGCCGAGCATGGCGCAGACCTCTTTGTGGAGGCGAACAAGTTTCTTGAGCAATGTTCGCACAGCGAATGGGGTGCTTGGGATGTTCTCCCAGCCAACGACTGGACATTGGGTGATCACCTAACAGAGTTTTCGGACTGCTCTTATCATGACGGAAAAGGCGATGCGGACCTACTCGTCGCTAACGTGGCTTTCGCTAAAGCACTGACCGCTCGCGGACTGACTGGCGCTGACCTTGGAGTAGTCCAGTTGTGGCCACGAGCCGGCGCACCATCAGGCATCGACAACGCGATTAGCTTCAAATGGATCACGGGTTATCCAAAACATTCGGCGTATGCCAATTTCACCCACATCTGGTGGAATGAAGGTCTCAGCACCGAGTGGAACGCACTCTATGGCGACATCGTCAGTTGCGACTCTGGACGGGTCTACCAGTCGCAAGTCATGAACACACCCTGAGGCAACTCACACTCACGTCAGCCTCCCTGCCATCATGGACGGAGGCTTTTACTCACGTAAAGCCGCAAGGCCTTATTAAGATAAATTAAGGGAAACAATATGAGAACACTAACAACTGTATTATCGGTCATGTTACTGGCGTTTACAGGCATGCTGGCACAGGCTGATGACCACGCTGCACCCACTCAGCCAGTGGGTATGGTTTATGCCATGGAGGTGTCTGATCCGCCTGCATTTGCTGCCGCAATGACCAAATACTGGGATTCCCCCACCGGCAAACAGTCGGGTGGTGTCGCTATCCTGAGACAAGTTGTCGCAGCGGGCGAAAGCACCATTTCTCACCTAGTTTCCGTTGCACACCCTTCTTATGACAGCATGGACGCCTCCTTTGCATTGAATGCCGCATCGGCGGACTGGGCAGCTTTTTTATCCGAGGTCGAGGGCATCGCAACCGTGGTCACTTCATCCGTCTTTGAAGGCACCGGCCTAGGCTCCATGAAGAATAACATCGGCGCCGGCCCCGGGGTCGCCACACTGTACATCTTCATTTCAGTATCTGACCCCGCTCAGTACGCTAAATCATGGCAAAAAATGATGGGAGATGCCGATTTAGGCGAGACCGATACCATGCTCTTCGCGATCCCCGCCGGTGGCGTCGACGACACGACGCATGTCGCCTCTATTTCGGGTAAAAGTGTCGGGACGGTGATGGCACAGATGAATGCCAATAGCGCCGACAAGGCCTTCCAGAAATTCATTAAGGAAGCAGCAGACATCCGCACGATCGAGCGGAAAATTGTCACAGTCGATCTTGCCGTTTTCGGTAATACCGGAGGCTAGCGCCTGTCAGCAGGGGCAGACTTCCGTCTGCCCCTCACCCTGCCCCGATCTTTAAGGACTCTCAATTTACCGGCACTACTATCAAGGACCCTGTTTTAAAGGGCCTTATCTTCAGGACTCTATCTTCAGGACCCTATCTTCAGGACCTCATTTTTAAGGGCCCGATCTTTCCCCAGCCGATGGCTATAGGCCCTTGCACAGCAACACCTGTCCTGGCTACGTATACAACCCTCAGCGCTCGCTAAAGTACGAGGTGTCGCGGCGGTAGACTGTTGCCGCCTAACAACTCAAAAAGCGAAATCACCCTCCACGGTGGTCAGCCCTAAAGCATCCCAGTCAAGCATGCCGCCCCGATAGTAGGATATTTTCTCAGCAGGAAAGCCATCACGAATCATCGCCTTCATGGCAGTTGGGCTCTGAGGGCAGACCGGACCATTGCAAAAGCCCACCACCTTCTTCGCCCCGCTGCAGTCCCAAACGCCATCGGCCTGACTGCAACCGAGCTCATCCATTCGCATCGCGACTTCGGTGTAGGGGATGTTCACCGCGCCGGGAATCGTCGCGTCGATAAACCACTCCTGAGTTCGCATATCGATCAAAATGGTGTCGGCGTCTCCAATGGCATTGAGCACCTCCATCTCTGTGACCGGTACGATACCGGGCTCGGGCACCAATGGCTGAAGCCAACCCTTATTTTTTGCGCAAGGCGTCATCTGCCGCGTGATCGTGATCTCCTCACCGGAGGGTAACGTCGTTACGAAGGCCTTGTCTTCTCCGATAATCCTGAGATTTTCTGCGACCGAGGCGCTAGCGCAAAAAATAGTAAGGCAGACAACACTCTGCTTTAACAACTTAATCATGACCCTATCTCCTTCTTATTCATATTAATTATTTCCATAGACCGATAAAGCATACAGCTAAAAGAGTACAGCAGCGCCCGCGCGGGTCAACTAAATTTGGTCGCCTCGGCGACGCTCAAGGGTTAACTCGGTGGCACAATGAAGTTTAGCTCGACCCCTAAACCCGTGGGATCACTCAGCATTAATTGTAGAAACTGTTCACCGCTGGGCAAGGCAAACTCCCGCTGTCGAAAAGGCACTGCTAGGTTTTTGAATCGATCGATGAAGACCATCTCGTCTCGGCAAGAAAAGGCAATGTGATCCAGGTAGCCTCTCTCTTGATCAGGAACCTGTGGTCCATCTGGCCACTCCATGAGGTGCAACACCGGCACATCAGCCAAATAAAGCCAGTACCCTGCCACCGGGGCATCCGGCCTTGGCCCCTCCACCAGCCCAATCACATCTACATAAAAATCACGGACCGTGCGCAGTAACGCAGAGGGCGCACGAATATTAAAATGATTAAACGCAATCAGTGACATGACGGCACCCCATTGATGTCAATGTCACAGGCACTACTCTGGCATCTGCTGAGACGCCACATTGAGCAATCTCACTTTGCCGTTCTCAAGGAATACATCGATCGTTTCATAAGCCGTGACGGTTGTTCCATCAGGATTGGTGGTGGTCACTAACGTGCCGGTTGCCAACCACTCCTCCATTTCGCCCTCTTCATTCTCTCCGTCATTCGCGATAGCCCACCAGACCTTCCAGGTTGTCTGATGTGTCTCGATCCATGCTTTCAAAAACGCCGCATGGGCCTCGGATCCTCTAATCACCTCTCCGTGGGCTGCAACACCCTTGAAGTTAGGCGCATTCATCGCCGCAATTTTGTCAAAATCACGATCGTTGTGTGCCTGTATATAATCCCTCCAGAGCGCAACATTGGCCTGATTGCCACCATAGAGCGGCTTTGTGCTGCCATCATCGAAGTGCTGCTCACCAATGACGACCTTTGCCTCATGGTCACCCGCCAAAGCGCCCACACTCATTAGTGCTGCAATCAACACACCCAATACCAGTGACCTCATCGCTTTCGCCCCGCGTTATGTCGTCATAAGCAACAATTGTGATCATACTGATACGCTTGCACAAGGGCTGCGTCGGCACGATGGCAATCCGGTTACGGTTTTCCCTTGGGGCCGGGACTGGTAACAAAATTGCCTATTGATTGGGTTTAATTATTGGAGCGCCCGTGGACAGTTTGTCGCCCACTTCAGAAGGCATCGAAGCACACAAACTCAATGCAGGGGGCCATGTCGACAAAATCTGAGCGCTGTAATGCGTTTCTCTATTATTGCCCTGCCTTCTCATCGCGCCGGTGGCAATCGCCAACTTTGATGGTGGACTTCACCAGCGTAAAACACACACAATCGCTCCCGAGCCGCACTCACCTGCAGGAGTCACTCAGCGTGTCGCAACCAGAAAATAAGCTGAGCTGTTACCACCCTTTAATCGTGGAGGGTATGGGCGCCTACGACCAGCGTGACCCGCTGGGTGTAGCGCAACAGGTGTGCCGACAATTGACCCGCCATTGGGCTCGTCAGCCGCCCACAAAGCCGCTCATACTGCTGACTCAGGGTGACCCCCTCAGCGCCAAGGGCATCTCCGCAATTACCCCCCTAGTCGCCGAGCACTTTGGCATACCCCGCGGACTGATTTATCTCGATGAACATATCGCAGATTATCACTGGCGCGACGCAGACCGCAGTAACGTGTTGCTTGCCCTGCCCTACTCAGCGATGGCGCAGTATCTCGAGCACGGTCAAAACGGCATTGTCGCGCGTATTGCCTCTCTCATTGATCGTCACATTGAAGAGAAAAACGTGACACGACGCGCCCTCGGGAAACCGCCACTACCGGACTACTTTCGGGATTTCGCCTTACTACAAGAGGTCACCAAAGCGGCGTGCTCCTATCGGTGCGGTGAAATCACAATTGCCCATACCAATGAAGATATTGCCGAGTTCTCTGTAACCCACTTTTACACCATAGGCTTGGCGTTAGAGCTTATTGACCCTGCCGACATGGTGCCCTTTGACACCGCCGTCACAGAGCCGCGTCATTCGTCTGACGCGGGCCTTGAATAAACGTTTATCCGCTTGATTTGGTTACCGACAAATTGGACATCATGAACGTGATTTTCCTTGACCTCATTGCCCTCACCATCGGTAAAGGTAATGTCGTTACCCGTCGTCAGCCAATGCTCCACAGCCTCTCCGTTCGAAGACCCACTATTGGCAACCATCCACTTGACCTCCCAACTCGGATTGTCAGAGGATTTAAACCAAGCGGCCAAAAATTCAATGTGGGCCTCGTTACCTTTTACAATGTTGCCATCGGGCAAGTAACCGACCCAATCCTCTGCGTTGATTGCCGCAATTTTTTCTAAATCTCTGTCATTATGGGCCTGAATGTAATCCACCCAAATCTGCTGTAGCGCGGTATCACCCGCTACCAACGGATTAGCAGCGCCATCTTCCGAAAAGACGGTACCGATGATGGTTTCGGCCTTGGCCTCTTCGGCCTCGTGGTGGCCCGCCTGAGTGATGGTGGTCATCAACAAAAGCGAAAGAGCCGTCAACAAAACATTTTTCATACATTATCCCCTGTCAAATTACGCCCTGAGTCAGAGCACGAACATAATGCACGCGTGTGACAAAAGATAGCTGGTAAGCTGCTGTTTTCATCGGTATCGCTTCATCAGACGCTGATCAGCCGCCCTTTGCTCCTGCTGTATTTGTTGACGGCTATCCCCGCGTGAGTGCTTGATGCCGCCCACTGCCAAGACGCGCGCCGATATCAACAACGCATGAGCACCGCTAATACTCTCCGCTCCAAACGATAGGGTGCTCGACGTAGCGCTCTTGCTCGGACAATATCTCGATACCGTGACGCGCACGCAAGTCAGCAATAGGGTCATCTAAATAAGCTTCAGGAAACTGAAAAGGCCACTTTTCTGTCATGCGCCGAGTGCGCCGTAATACTCGCCACTTCATCCCAAGGGTTTGCCAATATATTCTGGGAAAGAGCACCCACCCACACTCTTTCACAAGGGCAGCATATAGGGCTTTGAGCTCCGGTAGGCGTCCATATTCTCTTATGTAACTCCACTTAAAGCGACAGCCCAAGAACACCCAAGTATCCAGTGCGGCCTCTTGCTCAAGCGTTGTATTGAGGCCAAAGATGACATGCGTGGCATCGTGCTCAAATAACAACCGTGAACCCGGCGCGTCTAACATTATCTTGCGATTCAGGCTCCGAAGATAAGTATGGTACGCCTCGACCCCCTCCCTGAGGGTTAAATGACAGTCTTGTTCCTGATAGACAAGGGGCATTGGTGCACTCGACAACAACATTAGACGTGGCAATGGTATCGCCTAAATGACACTCCGCCAAACCTCGGCGATCACCCATACAACACCTCCTGGTCACGATTGATACAAGCTACTGGTAGCTGAGAACAGCTTGTTATGCGTCCTCGCTCAAGGCGGTGAGCTCAAACGTCCACTCATAGGGCGAGGCCACTGTCCCTTTGATAAATATGAAATCGCCATCAGTCGTGACCCAAAGGTGATATACCGGATGATGGCTAGCGATCACCACATAGGCAAAGTGATAACACTGAAAAGTGCCAGCAGGCACTGTGACTTCTTCTTCACCAAAGTACTCGATCGTGGTGGCCTCAGAGCAAACGAGTGAGGGCCCTGTTGCGCCTCGGTGATCGAGTGATGTCAGCGGGTTATTGCGGAAAGTATGCTGTCGCGGCCCTAATGACCGATCAAATCGTGCAACAAGCCACGCGTCAGAGTTGAGCGCGTGAGTACCAAAGCCGCGAATCGTCCGATCGATAGCGGATTGGCCTGATATACGACCTTGTTCACTGGTGACCCCTTCATAGGTCATCTCATCGTCAGTGATGTGGTACCACGTACTGCCTTTAAAGTGACCACCCTCCGTGAGCCTCACGACACAATCTTGAGGGTGAAACGCAGCATCGACACGCTGTATGACGTCACGAATAAGTGCCGGCTCGTCATCTAATTCACAATAAGCACGCAAAACACGATCACCGTTACGGTGTCTCGTCAGGATGAAGTGCTCTCGGCCCCAAATACCGGAAGCAAACTTATCGTTGTCGATGGAGTAAGTCACCGTGCCCCGCCGAGTAACGTGTTCACGGATTGCTGGATGTTGCTGCTTGATCATGGGTTAACTCGCAGTCTGATAATGAAAATGGCGAAAAGCATCCTGAGGTTGGGTGCTTTACAATCGAAATGGAGTCGTTTAATCAGTCTGATGATCGCCTCGACAAGTTGCTTCCGCTTATCGTGTCCCGCACATGTTCGCTGAAGGGTTCCAAGCATCGCCACAGCATGATCGCCGAAAAAACCGATGAGGCGATCACGACACAACTAATCGACCAGTCAATCATTGTTGGGGCTTTGAAGACATAGTCAGTCAGTAACGCGACAGCCGTAGGCCCAATTGAGAGGCCCAATAACGAAATCGTAAGCAGGTAGAGCGCCATAACCTGACCGCGTATTTGATTGGGTGTCGCGTTAATCACCGCGATCGATCCTGCCGCAGTGGTCATGGCAGGTCCCAAGCTTGCCGGAATCATTCCCATTAATGCCGTTTGCCCCGTCTCTGCGAAAGGGAGATAGATGACGCCCGGGAGGCAAATAATGATGCTGATTAAGGCGACTTTGATCTCCGCGTTGTGTTGCCCAGCTTGATGAAGCTTGTCGATGAGACTCCCGGCAACAACTACCCCCAGTGGACCGGTGATCAGGATGATCACGCCATACCCCAAACCAATCTCACCCATGCTCCAGCCGTGCACCCGAGCAAAACTTGTCGGAATCCACGAAAAGAGGGCATAGCCCACAATCGTATTGACCGACATGCCTAAAAACAGCGGCACATAGACCTGCTTTCTTTCAAGCAAATAGGCAAGCACCCCAAGGAAGGACAAGTTGTGCGTAGTGGTGCTGATCTCCTGTCGCCGAGGCTCTCGCACCGTCAGCATCAATAGCACGACAGCGAGACCAGGAAGCGCGACCAGAAAAAAAACATATTGCCACGGTGCGACACTGCCGATCATCGGCAGGGTATGTCGCTGGCTGGTGCTCACGTAAGTGATCACCATACCGCCAAACACCATCGCAAAACCGGTTCCCAGTGACACCCCCGCGTTATAAGTCGCCAGTGCCTTTCCTCGCACGCCAGGGGGAAAGTAGTCGGCAATCATTGAGGTCGCACTGGGCGTCAGACTGGCTTCGCCGACCCCCACCCCCATTCTTGCTAGAAACAGGTGCCAATAGCTGCCCGCAAGTCCGCAAGCTGCGGTCATGATGCTCCACAGCGTGACACCGCCCACAATAATATTTCGGCGCACGGTGTGGTCCGCTAGCCGTCCAAGCGGCACTGCCATAAATACGTAAAATAGTGAAAAAGCCAGTCCCATGAGCAGGCTCATTTGTGTGTCGCTCAGCATCAGGTCCTGCTGGATCGGCTCGACCATCAACGCGAGGATCTGACGATCCAAAAACGAGACAAGGTAGGCGAAGGTCAACACACCGACGACGTACCAGCGATAGAGAGCGCTGCCCTGCTCTTGCATTTGATCAGTCACGATGACCGACATCTATCTGATGTTTTATTGCCGACATAGAGGCTACGTAGCATTAGCGAAAGTGAGGTATCACATCGGTCGCAAACAGTTGAGCCTGCTCCACCATAGCGATCTGTCGTGCACCATGTGGATGAGCGACCGGCGTACCGCCAAGCTGATAGATATGCTCGAGACCCATGTTAATCAGGGGCTCCAACCGCTCGATACATTTTTGCGGCGGGCCACATATCGAGAACCAGTCCACAAAGTCCTCATCAATCAGCGCAAGATGTGAACCTGCTTCTTGAGCATGTCGCGCCATGTCATATTGTGATTGCAGGTGTTCGGCGACAGCGCGGAGCCGGGGTGGCAGGTGCTCGGTGGGTGCGTGCTTGAGCCCCGCAAAGTGCGCCACCATGCCCGCGATGAGCTTGCCCAGCGAGAGGGCAGTCTGCTCATTTTCATCACAGACCAAATTGATATAAGCGCCCAATTGAATGGAGTTGCGCGGCCGATTGATCTTTGACAAATGCGTTTCTGCCGTCTCGATCGCCCACTGAAGTCGCTCGGGTGCGCTCCCCACGGCAAAAGAGATGCGGTCACCCACCTCGACCGCCATCTGGATCGTTTTCGGACCGGTGCAGGCAATATCGATTGGAACGGGATGCGTACCATAGGAGTCGAGCCAACGCAGTTGAGATGAGTGGCCGTCCCGATCAACCGGCTCACCGTTAAGATAACTCCGGAGTCTTTCAATAAAAGTTCTCAGCTGTGCGGTAGAGGCATTGCCTTTGCCAATGTGTGCCAGGCTGGAATCGCCACGCCCAATACCACACAGAGCTCGGCCACCGGTCTCGGCGGAGAGTGAGGCCAGCGAGCTCGCGAGCACTGCAGGGTCTCTAGTAACAGGATTGGTGACTCCAGTTCCAACTCTGAGGCTTGTCGTGTTTGCTCCGGCGAGGTTAAGTTGCCCAATCGGGTCTGGAGACAGGTTTTGTGTGTCGGGACTCAAGAGGATATCGAACCCCAACCCCTCTATTTTTTCAGCCAGCGCGGCGGTATTACCCGGGCTGGGCTCCATTACGATACCAAATTCCATCATGGCGAGGCCAACTCCCCGTGAACACGTTGCACCGCTGTTCAGTTATATACTTTTCCTCTGCCGCGTCAATGCGGCAGGTACTTAGCTAGTTATTGCGGCGCAGCGGTTGCTCCCATTGACCTGGCAAGTCCAACACTGGTTTGGCGACCTATTCGGGAGGGGTGCTGATAACACACCCTAGTAGGACCGGGGGCCGGAAGCTGTGGCCCCTTTCTAGCTCAGATATCTGACTTGATACTGAACGTCCTTGCCACTGGAGCGCCGCTTAAAAATCCGCCAATAGCGTCCATCAAGCCAGTTTCCATGCGCCACTCCATATAAGTTTGTTGATGTCCAGCTGTCTCCCACAGTTCCACCAACAAGACGCTACCGGTAGATTCCTCAACGAATGTCTCAACTTTATGGCAGCCTTCATAGGCCCGTGTGTCTATTAATGCTTCGCGCATTACATCTAAAAATTCAGACAAACATTCAGGCTTGGCTGGTAATTCAAGAGTCACCATAACGCTCATAATTTTCCTCCCTTTTTAAGTCTCGCTAGGATTGTCAAAGCTTGCGCTAAATTTTACAGCAGATTTAACAACCGGCGCCTAAGACTGCACTTTGCAGTATAGCGGGGCACTCACCGTCACAATCATAACGGCGGTTAGCCCTTTTTTAAAATTGGGTGCTCAGAATCTCAACAGAATCATCTGTATGAACGGCAGGTAATAGCCCCTCCCCTAGCCTCAAGGTACACCACACGCCTACCTCTGGAGACGGACGCTGCCCTAGCCCCTGAACGCGCACCCGCAAGAGCGTCGCCGTAACCTCCCTCAAGAGGCCTTTCTAAGCTGGTTTTCGATCTGCCTCAACTGACTCGATTTTGCGCGCCACGCGATCCAGCCACAATCCTCGGACCAGTAAGCCAGCCGCTGCAGCGTCTGATGCAATAATCCCAATTAACACGAGCGACGGAGCCATTAGCGGTCCCATGAATTCAATGCTCGTACCGGCTATACCTCCAATCATGCACACGAGCGTTAACCATGCGGCCCAGTTATTGCCCCGCAGCAGGAAGACCGAAAGAAGGCAGTAGAGCATTGCCGGGAAGATGAGGAACACACTCTCATATGCAAAACCCACTGAGGCAAAACCCAGCACATGCAAAGCGGCGCTGATGATCAGTGGAATGACAGCGAAACGCATTTAATAGCCCTCTTACTCTTCCTACTGAAACTGCAAGCTCTAGTCTAACTAAAAAGCGTTCCAACCGTCTCAGCGACTCGCTCGTCAACACTAGGCTTTTTCAATCGCCCACCAAAGACCTCAACTGACCAACTATGATGTTCGCCATTAGGCCCTAACTTGGCAGACTCGTTGCACAGCGGTGGAAGGGAGGGCTGGCGTCTGAACGCTGTCAAAGAGACTAGACTGAGCAAGTCTTTTTTAGGTCATCTGTGTTGTGACATACGAAATCGCAAAGTTTCTGCACATAACGGGTGTGGTCATGCTCATGGGTAACATCACGGTTACCGCCATCTGGAAATACTTCGCAGACCGCACTCAACGGCCTGAGGTACTGAGCTTTGCCCAAAAACTAGTGACCTATACAGATTGGTCTATGACGGTCTGGGGAGTCGTGTTGCTAATGGGAGGAGGTTATTTCATGGTCTTTTCCGTCAACTGGCCCCTAACATTGCATTGGTTGCTGGCGAGCCAAATATTATTCGTTGTAGCCGGTCTTATCTGGCTGCTTTTGCTCGTGCCTATCCAAGTACGACAAGCACGGCTGGCAAAGAATTTCGCTGGAAATGATGTGGGTGATGATTACCGACAGCTTTCACGCCGCTGGCTATTCTGGGGGCTCATCAGCACCCTTCCGTTGTTAGTGGCAACTTGGCTAATGATCGCAAAGCCTGTCAGTGGGCTTTATTGAGAGACACTTAAGCACTCTTGCGCTGACAAAAGATACAGTACTTAGGGACTAAATTTCATAGGCTTCGGCCATTTGCCACCACGCTTTCAGGCGTATCGTCGAGGTAGCGGTAGGTGGTGAAGCCGAAGAACATCTCATGCATGGTCTGTAGACCAAAGCGCACGGGCATATTGGGATTTGGGTTGTAGGGGTTTTGCTCGGAGTTATCCATAGCGCCGCGTGCGATCAGTCGGGTGCCCGCGGGCATGAACACCGGTTCCTCCAATTGGTAGTTGAACTGCCAGTTGAAGTCATATTTAGGCACCGAGAGCAGAATTTCCGACGTACCGTCGGGATATTCGGCAATGTACTTCATGTGCTTACCCCGGTAATGCATATGGGGCATCAGACCATACAGAAGTGCGTCGCGCTCAAACTCCTGAACACCCTCTAGGGGATACTCCTTGACATGGGGCGGAATCAGGAAGCGACGCTGGCCTGCGGAACCGCCGGACATCACGAATTTGGGGGGCGCTTCGTGTAGGTAAATCCCGATCTGGGTTTCATCTATGGTGGCTTTGCCGGTGGTGGTGTAGTGCATCTGCAGCAGCAGGCTGGAGCCCGCCCTGACCAGTGCGCCGGAATCATCCCGCCAGATATCGGGCTGGCGTCCGGGTGCGAAGCCGCCCAGGGATTCACCCAGACCGCCGTCGTCCTGTTCAAGGCCGGCGGTACGATCTGCCGGACTCGACAGGTAGGTAATGACGTGGTGCAGCACCTGTCGGTCTCCGGGCACGTATTCTACGGCGCGAATCCAGATGTCTTCATCCAGATTCAGTGGCACTGGCACATAACGGTAATCAATAACCCCAGTCGCAGGAATATCCTGTGCCGGCACGGTCAGCACAATATCCGGCTCACCCATTGAAAAGGTGGCGTCGCTAAAGGCCAGGGCCTCCAGGGGGTCTGGAGCGTCGTCCCCGGGAGCGCCGGCATCTATCCAGTGCACCAGAGTTTGCAGCTCATCGGGTGACAGCCCCGCCGCCTCTTGAATGGGCCGTCCCACGTGGGGATCAAGCTGGCCCGGGGGCATGCGTCGGGTGAGAAGGACTTCTTTCATCATGCGTGACCAGCCCTGCACCATGGCGTGCCCGGTCATTGCCCAGGGGGCGATACCACCGACGTGGTGACACTTCACGCAGTTGGCTTCAAGGATGGGAGCAATATCTGCTGAGTAGGAGGGCGGTGTCGTCGTGTGAGCGTCTCGTGCCGCAAAGGTGATCAGGCAGCCCGGCGCCTCAGGAACATCTGTGGGCTGGGCCTCGCCAGCCAAGTAGGCGTCGAGCGCATCGCGAAGATAATGGTTTTGAGCCACAGATTTCTGAGTTTCATAATGAAGCCGGTCATCAATTGGGCCCCGATAGATCACTTCGCGGGTCTCTGGATTGATGATGAAGGTTTCGGAGGTGCGGTCCACGCCCAATGACTCAGCAATTAGCTGGGTTTCGTCAATTAGGATGGGAAAGTCATAGCCGAGCTCAGCGGCCTCCGCCGTAATGCTGTCGCGGGTATCCTGGGACTGGGGATTGAGCATGAAAAACTGCACGCCCTGCTCGGCGTACTGGTCTCTTATGGCGCGCAGCTCGGCTACGCTGTTTCGGACGATCTGGCAGCCATTACCCTGCACAAAAATGACGACGGCTTTTTGGTCGCCATACCAGCTGAGCTTGTGGTGCTTGCCGTTTTGGTCGAGTAGCGCAAAATCACCTATGCGGGACGATTGCGCAGCACCTGACGCCTGACTGATGAAAAGCCCGAGCGCTAACCCAATAACCACTAACCCTTTCATGCCGCCCTCCTGCAGAATTTGCTGGTCTCCAACGCCAGCGACGCCTCCTCATTTTACCGGGATCAGTCTGAGTTTCCATTTACTTTGTGCTATAAAACCGGTCTAGCAAAGGAAGGCAGTTATCACGTTGTGGATATAGCGCGCTTTTTAGTGGAACGGAGAACAGTTCTCGCTGTCCTGACAATTTTGGTCAGTATTGCCGTTGGCTGGGGTGTGACAAAAACCCAGGTTGACCCCCGCTCCGACGCCATTCTCCCTGAAGATGACCCCTACGCCGCCGAGGTGGACGAAGTTCAGCAGGACTTCCCGCCCAGCCGCTCGGCGTGGTTTACATTTATTGCCCCCGGCGGCGACATCTTTAGTCGTGAGGCACTGGGGGCCATGGAAGCGTTGCACGCGCGCTTTGGTGAAGTTAAGTCGGCGGTGGCGGTGGGATCCTTGGTCAACCGACGCCTCAACGCCGTGGATGAGCTGATTTATAGCCGACAGTATCTGCTACCCCCTCTGGACACGCTCTCCGACAGCGACCTCGCGGATATCCGCGATATTGCGCTGGCCGATGAGGATCTGGTGAAAAGCCAGCTGGCCCGGGACGGCGACATGGCACTGGCGGTCATCAAGTATCGGCCGGCTACCGACGAATTAACCGAGCGGCTCGATGTGGCCCGCTCGGTGGTTGCGCTGCGTGACCGGCTCCGTGAAGACTACCCTGACGTGGAAATCTATACCGTGGGCGATGACCTGTTCGAACTGGACAGCTACAACGCCCAGATCAAGGATCGCAATAATCTCGCCCCCCTGGTTGCCCTGGCGACCACCCTACTGCTGTGGGTCTGTCTCAACTCCCTCGTTTACGCACTCTGCACGCTGGTGGTGTCGTTTCTTGGCATTCTCTTAACCGTGGGTACGGTGGGATGGTCGGGGTTTGCGTTTAACCAGATTTCAAATATGGGGCCCCTAGTGGTGCTCACTATTGCCATGGCCCATGGTATTCACGTGATCTCTATTTACCTGCAGGGGCTGCACGACGGACGGACCAAGGCCGATGCCCTCAAAGAGAGCCTGCGCCTCAATTTGCAGCCCGTGACCTTGGCCACTGTGACCACCGGCATAGGATTTTTAAGTCTCAATTACTCCACCTCGGCGGGTATCTATGGCTTTGGTAACGCGGTGGCACTGGGTGTTTTCTGGGCCTATCTGGTGACCCTCACCTTGCTGCCTGCCATGATCATGTGGATTCCCATGCGACGGATTCCAAAGCCCCTTGGCGTGCGGGGCATGATCCGAGCGGTCTCCCAGCTGGTCACGGCGCGCAGCAACACGCTGTTTTGGGGACTTTCGATTGTCATTGTGGCCTGCCTGGCGCTGCTACCCCTCAACAAGGTGGACTTTGACCGCTTTGACTTCATCGACAAGGACTCGGATTTTCACCGGGTTATTACCGCCCTGGCGGAAAAGATCGGTAACGACCAGTCGTTGGTCTACGCGATCGACAGCGGCGACTACTACGGCATTGCCGACCCCGAGTTCATGGGGGAGGTAGAGCGCTTCGCCGACTGGCTGGAGGAGCAGCCCGACGTCAGCGTTGTGGGCAGCTACGTGGGTATGCTGAAAAACCTCAATAAAGCAGAAAACGACAACGATGAAGCCTGGCACAAGCTACCCGAGGACAACCTGCAGGTCATCGACTATCTGGTGAGTTACCAGCTGGTGCAAGAGATTGAGCCTCACCTGTCGCCTATCTTCGACCCCGAGTACACCACCGTGCGCATCACTGCGGGCACGTCCAATCTTTCCAATGTGCAGCTGCTCAATCTCAACCGCCGAATCGAGGCCTGGTACCAAGAGAACATCAATCCCAAGTACCGTGTTTTGCACGGTAATAATTCAATTTTGTATGCGCGCCTAGACGACGCCATTTCCCGCCAGCTTCTGGAGGGTTTTATGGTGAGCTTTCTGCTGATTACGCTGACCATGTTGGTTGGGTTGCGAAGTTTGCGCTACGGACTGATCAGCATCGCACCCAACCTGTTACCACCGGCGGTGGTATTTGGGGTATGGGGGCTTTTTGTCGGACAATTGAGCCCGTACATATTAATGCTGTTCTCAGTCAGCATTGGCCTGGTCGTCGATGATTCAGTGCATGTCCTGAGTAAATACATGGCGGCACGTAAAGTGGGGGATGCGCCTGATGAGGCGGTGCGTTACTCCCTGGACAAGGCGGGCTCCGCCATCACCATTACCACGGCGGCGCTGGCTATGGGCAGCTTCATCTTGGTGTTCTCCAACACGTACTACTATCAGAACGTAGCGCTCATGCTGACCCCGATTATCGTTGTGGCGCTGCTGCTGGACCTGCTTTTTCTGCCCCCGCTGCTGGTCAAGCTGGATCGACTGCTCGATGGCCTTTCCCCTGCCAAGGCCGAGGTCGACGGCAAGCCGGCAAGCACCCCCATCGAGAGCAGTTAACCGGTCTTCGCCCGTCCTCAAGGGGATTCGAGGCGACCATGTGCAGGAGCGACAAACTGGCAACGGCAGCGGCCCACTGCACAACCATTGCGGCAGAACAGTACCCTGTAAAATTTAGGGCTGCTTTAATTTTCAGGGTTGCCTTGATAGTGAGCTGCTTTGGAACTGAAATATGGCGTCCCGCAACCCCGGCCAGATCAATACAATCTCATGGGGCGGCCCGCATCGGTCTACGATTAGCTGTATCAACGATAGGCGATAGCCACTCCCTCGGCCCCTATGACGCTCTAGATCAGCACCTCCGGCTACAGATTAGTTGAACGGCGGTGGAATGGAGGGCTGCTGTTAAAACATCCTTGTAAGACTAAAGGAGCCTTAAGCATTTGCTTCTTCTTTATTTTAGCGTCAGTTTTTTTACAGGCTTTTAAACAAGCGGAGGGTGGTAATTGGTTAGAGTCTAGATCTGACAAATGTGAAGCGAAGGAGTAAGCGATGATCTACATGAGATTATTTACGATCCTACTGGCTGCGTCATTTATGGTTATCGTTTTCTATGGTGATCTCGCGACAGTAACGTCACTATTGGCTGGCCTTTGCGGAGGCTTCGTTGCCGTAGTGGCTGCGCAGAACAACACCATCGCTAAATTGAAGACGCTTGAAAAACGTGTTGAGGAACTTCAGGCAACGACGCCTCCACGTTAACCCCGCCAATGCGGAGATAAAAGCACCAAGTCTTTTGCTTACTTATAGTGACTCAAAACTACGAGGGCCAAATCCTGAAGCAAGTCATGCTACAGGGCTTCAAAAAAGACATAGTGTGCTTACCTGTTCACGATGCAGTTGCAGTGCAGCAGGAACATCTCAAGTGGGCTGAAGAAACAATGTTTGAGTGTACTGGGATTTCACTCACCCTACATCGTTAGGAGTGGCAAAGTGCAATGTCGTCCTGACTCAAGACTTAAAGACCTATTTATTAAGCAACTTGGTGAACAGTACGGCTCTTTTGCGGATCAGCGCATGCAAGATTTCTGTGGGCCAGAGGCTATGTGGTCAATCAACATCGAGACGATGAGACTCCTCGGCACTATTGAAAACAAGGACTTGTAAAACGACGTTCCCAATGACCCCCCAATTCCACCCCCTAATGTATCTGGGCGGTCACCATCACATTCATAACGGCAGTTACCCCCCCTGGGGCCTGGCGGCAGAAAATCTTCGTTGGTATTTAAGATTTGAACAACGCCATCTAAGACTGCGATTCCTCTATTATTGGACTGCAACGTCAAGTCTGGAGGCGGGATGCTCGCAGTAAGGTGGATGATTTACCTTTGCTTGGCCTGTGGTGGGTGTGGCGTCAGAGCAGATGCCGACGTCGAAAATTCTCATTACACCACTGGTTTGCCTAACCGTGACGGCATAGGCAAGTTTTACATGGGAAGAGAGATTTCCCATGTCATGGGCCACCTGGGCGCTGGCTGGCTGGAGCGCACAGAGCGGGAGCGTCAGGAGCGAACAGACCTTTTGATCGCCGGGCTCGGTCTTTCAGAGGATTTTGTGGTCGCAGACATTGGCGCCGGCACAGGTTATTTCACCTTTCCTGTCGCACAGCGGGTGCCTCGGGGAAAGGTGTTCGCGGTTGATATTCAACCCGAGATGTTGGCCCGCTTAGCGCGGCGGAAAGGACTGGAAAATGTGGCCAATGTGGAGACCGTTCTGGGCGAAGAGGATGATCCCAAGCTACCCGACAATGAGATTGACCTGGCTTTCATCGTGGATGCCTACCACGAGTTCTCGTTTCCCAGAGAGATGGGCGAGCGTCTGAAAGAGTCCTTGAAGCCAGGCGGGCAACTTGTGCTCGTGGAGTACAGAGCAGAAGACCCACGCGTTCCTATCAAGCGGCTGCACAAGATGAGTGAGGTGCAGGTGAAGCAAGAAATGGCGGCCATTGGCCTCGATTGGGTCAGGACGGAAAGCTACCTGCCGCAGCAACATGTGCTTATTTTTCAAAAGCCAAATGCCCAACCCTGAAGGCCGTTGATCAATAAAAATTCACCTTCGGCCCTGATGGCGGCCAGGAAGGCATCGGAGGTGATCTCAACCGACCACCATTCCCGTAATGTATCTGGGCGGTAACCGTCACAATCACAACGGCAGTTAGCCCTTTTTTCAAATTCAGCTTTTAAGTGTGTCAGCTGAACCATCTGTATTAACGACAGGTAATAGCACCCTCCGCCCCTATGACGCTCTAGGGCAGCGCCTAACTTGGCAGACTAGTTGGACAGCGGTGGGCTGGAGGGCTGCTGGTACGTCCTTGTTTGACAAAGGGGCCTGAGATGGCTCCATTTTTATTCAGATTATTCGTTTTCTGGAAGGGTGGCTTCGCCGGCTATTGATCTGACACCGTATGTATTTTCTCTCTCATCACTAGCAACGCAATTCCAGTAGAGGATTAAAAACGCACCAATAACCGTCAGGCAGATCAGCAGCCACCATCCACTCTTGTCGATATCGTGAAGACGACGAACGCTAACACTGAAGCCCGGAATAAACGTAATCAGTGCAAAGGCATTGCTGAAATTAATGAGCGGCATGACGAAAGCCTCGCCGTCAGGAATGGGCGCAAAGGCCCCAAAAAGAAATCCGTCCAAAACCCCTAAAAGGATCGAAGCAATAAAGATGACAAGGCAATACATCCAAAACTCTCTGCGGGTGGATCGCCCGTGAAAATCTTTCCACTTCGATAACACTCTAACAAATTCTTTCATAACGTCTGCCCCACCAAGACCTCGTAAAAAGCATAGGTTCCCAGAAGAATACCTTGAAATAAATACGGACATTTTATTGAAAAGACACTGCGCGGTATCCATCACAATCACAACTGCAGGTAGGCCTTTTTTCAAATTCAGCTTTTAAGTGTGTCAGCAGGATCATCTGTATTAACGACAGGCGTTTACCCCTCACCCCGGGGCCTGATTAAGACGAACTTGAACACTGCGCGTAAAAAAATGTGTGTAATAAATGTGTGTGGTTGCAACCTAAATGTGCATATGGCGGCCAGCACTGGACTGCGAAAGTGAGTGTTTATATGGCCTGTGAAGGGCTTAGAGGAAATGGCGGAGCGGACGAAATGACGTTACTGTCTCGCTACACTGGCTGTACTAGCTTTCCGGATACACGGTGAAAGACGCTTTGCCCTCTATGATGTCAATAGACCCAATTGCCATAACCATGTCACCATTTGAGTGCGTATCAAATGTATGGACGTGCATCTTCCCTTCTTTCATCCGATAAACCCCATTCAGAGTGCCATACATAACACCCTCCCTAGTGACTGCCCTAATTTGACCTGAAAAATGTCCAAGATCAGATAGTCCATGGACTCCCTCGAGATTGTAGGTAAGAAAGACACGTCCATAATCGGCTATGTCACCTTCAGCCGTAAGCACAGAGCCCGTCGAAGTACTCGTTAAAGAAGTCACCTCAAATTCAGCAGGAAATGACTCGCCGGATACTTCAAAAGCGGCGGTAATAGGCGACAGTATTAAGATCAAAGCACTAATGAGTGAAAGTAAGGTATTTTTCATCGGTTTCTCCAGATGGTTAGCGAGGGCGGTCTAGAGTTAATAATTAACACCCTAGATCCGCCCCTATAACTTCAGTTTCAGCGGGCCATTACCCTTCTCTGATGTTGGTAGAGGACCAAAGGGTATTCATTTCGCAGGTTGCTGGCCATTCTTTACTGTCAACTGCTGCAACCTTGTCATTTGCCATGTATGCGTCCATTCCCTGACCCATTGCACTCATGCTTCCCCATGCACCCACCCAGAAAAAATCAGGCGTGTCAGGAGCGCTTGTGAACATGGGTGTCATTACCCAAGCCGTGTAACCTTCCTCATCTCCCAACGCTTTATTCCATTTGTCGACATAATCCATCATGTCGTCCATATTTTTGCCCTCATTGAAATTACAACCCATAAAATGAACGGGCTGAGCGTCTGAAAAGGCTTTAGCACTTAATAAGGAAGACAGCACCAACGCAGATATTGTGAGTAATCTCATAATTTTCTCTCCATACTAAACAGTTGTTATCGCGAAGCGCTGGGCACTGCACTGTCCAGCGTCAAGAGCGAGAGTACGGAAAAAATAAAGGCGGACGTACAAAAGTACCGTCACTAAAACGATTTCACTTGTTGCGATTTTAGACTCAACAAAATACTGAGGGGCGTCTGGTGGCGTGTTTGGGTGTTGCAGGCCATTAGCA
>Ga0213869_10000887_pt1 | contig 23014 bp, 27 predicted proteins | sample PICome_10_FD_160083 | JGI IMG/M metagenome (GOLD analysis project Ga0213869, IMG submission 160083) | Coastal seawater microbial communities near Pivers Island, North Carolina, United States - PICO132 | ecosystem: Environmental > Aquatic > Marine > Coastal | place: USA: North Carolina...
CGAGTGGCTTGCTATGTATGCGATGGAAAAATCATCGCTTATTGCAAGATAGACATACATGCCAAATGAAATAAAGACTAACCAGCAAGCCTGATTAAATAATCTCATCGAGAGAGTTAATTGATTCCGATGAACTTTACTAAAAAAAAAGAATAGGTTAAAAATTAATACAAGGCTTAATATTAAGACAGCTGAAAGGGATAAAAAGTGTGAAATCTCACCAATCATATTGCAGCTGGATCAATCGATAGCTCAGGAGGCATATAATTTTCATCATGTTTGGCAAAGATTTCTTCAGCCTCAAACATGCCATCTAAAAAATATCCAAGGATGACAACTCCACTATCTTCTTTAAATAAATCAGGTGGGACCCCATCAAAAGAGACAGGAACTTCTTTGATGAAATCAGTAACTAGAAATTTAATGATTGTTCCATCCCTTTGGATGGACCCATTCTTAACCATTCCACCCAACTTAATCCTATAACCAGGCTTAATATCTGCTTGCAGCATCTCAGATGGGCTGTAAAAGAGATCTAACTTTGAATTTAGTGAAAACAGGATCAAAGAAATACCTCCTGCAGACAAAAAAAGAATAGTAAGCAGCTTCCAAAGACGATTTTTTCTAACTTGAAGCATTTTTTAATTTTATTTTTCTTTGTACTTTTTTAATTCTTTTTTTAGCTATAAGAAAACTGATCGCAATAATCGAAATGCCAACTAAATAAACTGACCAAACATAGACTCCATGGCCACTCATAACTAAAATTTCATTAAAATTTTTAAATTCTGAATTAAACATGCTCTGAAACCCATTTTTTATTTTTTTCTCTAATCAATATATAAGAACGACTACTTAAAATACCAAGAGAAATTAGTATAAAACCAAGGCCAATTATTGAGATCAATAATGGGTATAACATGGATGGATCAATCGAGCTGCTTTCAGAAACTGAAATTGATGCCGGCTGATGAAGTGTTGACCACCAATCAACTGACTTTTTAATAATAGGTATATTTACAACTCCAATAATCACCAATATTGACATGAGGCGATCTGCTTTTTCTAAATTTGAAAAGGATCCATGCAAGGTTAAAACACCAAGATACATAATAAATAATATCAATGTTGATGTGATTCTTGCATCCCATTGCCACCATGTCCCCCAAGTAGGAATTCCCCAAATTGCACCTGAAAATAAGCCTATAAATGTGATCATCGCGCCTATTGGTGCAGCAGATTTTATTAAATATGCTGCTAATTTTACTCGCCAAACTATATGCATTAACGCACAAACTGCCATAAAGAAATAAATCAACTCTGCAAAAATTACAGACGGCACATGAAAAAATATAATTCGATACGAATTTCCTTGCACTGCATCTTGCGGGGCAAACAATAAACCCCATATCCATCCAAGCGTTAGCATGGTGACTCCAAAGATGATAAAAAATGGATAAAGTTTCTCAGTAAGATTTACAAAACTTTTTGGAGAGGAGAATTTATGAATGAATACTGAGATCACAACGAGTATTATAAACCTAAGTTGGTTAATCTATATGTGTTTTTAATGCTGCGGAGATAATTAATGGCATGATGGCAGACACCATCAACCCTATGCCTAACATCAAAGTGGTGACTGCAAAATAACCATCTCCATACTGAATGCTTCTTATTGCTCTTCCAAGCAAGATAATAACTGGTAATGCTAGTGGCAAGGAGGAAAGTACTCCTAACATGGCTCCTTTATTTATTGATAATGCATTACCAAATGCAAACAAATTAAACAGCAAAAGATTAGATAGGCTTAGCAATAAAAATACTTTGCCAAAGCTACCAATAGCAACCCCGTTGGCAAAAGAAAACAATGCTCCGATAAATGCAATAGGAATTCCGATTAAGCAGACATAGACAAATATTTTAGAAATAACAAGCTTGTAAAAATCTTTTTCTTTTAAAAATTCTTGCTCAAGAGATCCGTCTTCAAAATCCTCTTCAAACATGCCTTCTGTTGCAACAAAAGCAGTCATCAGTAAAGAGACAACAATAATAGAAAAATAAAACTTATCCAAGTCATATTGAGAGATATCTATGCTTAAAGGAAATGCTATGAGAACAAGAATCATCACCAATAATGGTCCCAACCAAGACTTTAGTTTTTTTGAGAGCTTAAAGGATTCTACTTTAATAAAACTAAGCATTCTTTACTCCTAAGTCTAAAACTTCACAGTCAATCATGGGAGTGATGTGAGAGGTGAGAATAAGCCCCACTCCCTGAGATATTTTTTGCGCAAGAAAACTATTTAGCTGATCAGCTGTTGCTTGGTCTAATCCGACAAAAGGCTCATCAAGAACCAATAGATCTGAGGATTGAGCCAAGACCCTTATTAAAGCTAGTTTTTTTTGTTGTCCAAAGGATAGACTGGCTGTAAGTTCATCTTGAACATGAGATAAACCAAATTTATTGAGCCACTCAAATGCAAGATTGAGCTCGTCACCACTAAACAATAAGTCTAAATTTTCAATAGGCGTGAGATAATTTTTTATTGCATTTTTATGTCCTAAATAGGATATTTTTAAATCTAGATCATACGCTTGAATTAAACCCTTAGAAGGAGATGTGATGCCTAAAATAATTCTCAGTAATGTGCTTTTTCCAGACCCATTGCCGCCTTTAATATGCAATCCTTCTCCGGAATTTATCTCAAAAGAAAGATTATGAAAAAGTTTATTTTCATTGATTGAATATGTAATATTTTGAGCCGAGAAAAGCTTCATGCCAGTCTAATTTAAAAGTGATTTTGCCCTTATTGTAAGCGATGGAAGTGGCTTTTGTGGATCTAATCTTAGATAAAATCTTTTAGCTAATTCAGCAAAGGGGTTTAGTCCGCTGTCTCCAAGACCTCCAACTGAAAAATATAATGGTCTTGAGAAAAATATTCCTTGCTCTAATTGAGGGACTTTATTCAGAAGAGTATTGATTTTTCCAATGCTTTGGGCTGCTCCTTTAAATTTATTACCAAAATGATACCAACCCCAAAACTGATATTCGCTTCTGGCAAAATGTATCAACTGCGCTCTTGCATCCTTCTTGGGAAAAGCTCCTGCAGGAATTAATGAAATAACCGATGATTCAAGTTCAGCAATTTTTAAATCGAGCAATGATGGTAATTCTTCCAGAGACTGAAAGGGGCAAAGTAAGCACTCTACCCCCTCCTCTATTTGATAAGATTTGATCCTCGACAGTCTTGCCTTGGAACCAATAATGATATAGCTGACTTTAGAAAAAGGTTCTGACACACCAAATTATTCAGCTTTAGCTAATGCTTGATCAATGTCAGCCAAAATGTCATCAATATGCTCAAGCCCAATTGATAGTCTAATATAGCTAGGACTAATTCCACCTGAAGCTAATTCCTCTTCATTTAACTGTGAGTGGGTCGTGCTTGCAGGATGGATTGCTAAACTTCTTGAATCACCGATATTGGCCACGTGATAAAGCATCTCAAGTGAGTTAATAAACTTTTTACCTGCTTCATGACCACCTTTAATCTCAAATCCCAAAAGACCGCCGCAACCATTTGATAAATATTTGTCCGCTCTTTCTTTGGGCAAGCCAGAAGATACCCCAGGATAAGCCACTCTTTCAACCATAGGATGATTGCTAAGGTGTTCTGCAACTTTTTGTCCATTTGCAGAATGTTCTCTCATTCTTAAATATAGTGTTTCTAGGCCTTGAATAAACATGAAGGCATTAAAAGGACTCATTGCAGCACCCATATCTCTAAGCAATGTAGTTCTTGCTTTTAAGATATATGCTATTGGCCCCAATGCCTTGACTGCCTCAGTCCAAACCACGCCATTATAGTTTGGATCAGGCTGATTAAGCTTGGGTTGTCTTTCGGGATGGGCTTCCCAATCAAAATTTCCACCATCCACAAGAACTCCACCAATAGAAGTACCATGACCACCAATGTATTTTGTTGCTGAATGCAGAATAATTGCTGCCCCGTTATCAAATGGACGGCAAATCAAAGGCGCGGCTGTATTGTCAACAATTAATGGAATGCCTTGCGGCCTTCCGAGATCTGCAACCTCTTGTAATGGGAAAACTTGAAAGCTTGGATTAGGAAGAACTTCTCCGTAATAAGCTCTTGTCTTATCATCTGTGGCATCAAGAAAGTTTTGTGGATCGCTAGGATCAACAAATCTAACCTCTATCCCCATATCAGAAAAGGGATTTTTAAATTGATTATAGGTCCCACCATATAGATGGGACGAAGCAACAAAATTATCACCATGACTGCATAAATTCTGAATTGCATATGCTGAGGCCGCTTGTCCTGAGGCAAGACCTAATGCTGCCACTCCACCCTCTAATTCAGCAACTCTTTCCTCAAAAACTGCATTTGTAGGATTCATAATCCTTGAATAAATATTTCCCAGCTCACTTAAAGCGAATAAATTTGCAGCATGATCGGTATCATCAAACTGATAGCTTGATGTCATATGTATTGGAACTGTTACAGAGTTAGTTGTTTCATCTTTTCTCCAACCTGCATGAAGCGCAATAGTTGCTGGGTTAGTATATTTTTTAGTGGTCATTTTATTCTCCAATAAATTTATTAAATTGGTTCAAACTGAAAAGATTTATAAATTGGAATCTTATTTAGCAACATTTATATAGCGCTTGCAAGCCAGTCAAAACTGCGCTGATTTAATTATATAGTTTTTTAAAATTTTATCTAAAGAAATTATAATTGTAGTTAAACTACAAAAAAATGTAATAATTTAAGCTTTAAATTAAGCTTTTTTAAAATTTATTGACAATTTTAATGGAATATTTTTCAATACACTACATATTCATTAAATGGTTCAAAAAATGGCTAAAAAATATGTAAATTTCAGAGTTGGTGGTTCACCTTATAAAGTTACAGATGATTATTCTGTTTGGACTAATGATTTATTAGGTAAAATCATTGCTAGCAAGACGGTAATACAGCCTGGAAAATCTACTGTTGGTCATAGACTTAGCGACTCAGATGTTGTTTATATCATAGTGAATGGCAGAGGAATGATGGAGGTCATTGAATACATGAATTCAATGGAAGGTCATGGAAAAGATCCTAGTCAGGGCATCGAACATCAAGATTCATTCTCATTAACTGCGGGCGATGTCATCTTGGTCCAATCTGGAGACTTCGTTAAAGTAATAAATGAATCAGAGCATGATCAACTTACTTATTTAAGAGTCTTTGATAGAGAGGGCTGGAGAGTTTAATCTAACTAGGAGAGCTTGAGCTATTTCTTAATAACTCAACCGCTTCATCAATTGAATAAGTATTGGTCTCATTTTCACGTAAATTTCTTATAGATACAGTCCCTGCTGCCATTTCCTCTTTACCAATCACTGCCATCAATGGAACCTTGGCATTGCTATGTTCCCTGATTTTATAACCGATTTTTTCATTTCTATTATCTAGCTCAACACGTATATTAATTGCATCAAATTGATCTTTTAAAGTCATTGCATACTCATTCACTTCTTCGGTAACTGTTAAAATTGATAACTGAATTGGAGCTAACCATAAAGGCAATTTACCTGAATAATTTTCAATTAAAATGCCAATAAATCTCTCAAAAGAGCCAAGAATTGCTCGATGCATCATGACAGGTTGATGCTTGGAACCATCTTCACCAATATACTCAGCATCTAATCTATCAGGCAGATTGAAATCAGCCTGAAAAGTACCACATTGCCATTCACGCCCGATAGCATCAGTTAAAACAAAATCTAATTTAGGCCCATAAAAAGCGCCATCACCAGCTTCAACGGTGTATGGGATATCTAGTTTTTTGATTGCAGATTCTAATGCTACTTCAGCCTTGTCCCAAACCTCGTCTGAACCAACTCTTGTTTCTGGTCTAGTGGATAATTTAATATCAAAAGACTCAAAACCAAGCTCAGTGTAAATCTCGGATAACAATGATATGAAATCAGCTGTTTCACTCTCGATTTGATCTTCAGTACAAAAAATATGGCCATCATCTTGAGTAAATCCACGAACTCTCATCAGACCATGCATTGTACCTGAGGCTTCATACCTATGACATGATCCAAATTCTGCAAGTCTAACTGGTAGGTCTCTGTAAGATTTAAGGCCTTGATTATAAACCTGAACATGACAAGGACAGTTCATTGGTTTAAGCGCATTAACTCTTTTTTCATTGGCATGCTCTTCATCAATTTCTGTGATGAACATATTTTCACGATACTTATCCCAGTGACCTGAAGCCTCCCAAAGTTTACGATCAACCACTAAAGGAGTATTAATTTCTTTGTAACCATTAGCAATTTGCTTATTGCGTATATAGTTCTGTAAAGCTACATAGATGGACCAACCTTTTGCATGCCAAAAAACCATTCCAGGGGCCTCTTCTTGCAGGTGAAATAAATCCATTTCTTTTGCAAGCTTGCGATGGTCTCGCTTTTCAGCCTCTTCCAAGAGAGTTAAATATTTTTTTAGGTCTTTTTCATTTTTCCAGGCTGTACCATAAATTCTAGAAAGCATTTCATTTTGTGAGTCTCCTTTCCAATAAGCTCCGGCAATCTTGGTAAGTTTAAAAGCTCCAACTTTATCTAAACTTGGTAAATGGGGGCCACGACATAAATCTATAAAACCAGTATCACCTTGATTGTAAAGTTGAAAATTATTTTCTTGCTCAGAGTCCTCGATGATCTTAACCTTGTAATCTTCTTTGATATTAGCAAAGTTCTTGATCGCTTCTTCTTTTGAATGAATCGTTTTAGTAATATCAGATTTTTCAGCAACAATTCTCTCCATTTCTTTTTCAATTTTTGGTAAGTCATCTATGGAAACTCTCTCATCAGATAAAAAGTCATAGTAAAAGCCGTTTTCAATAGTCGGACCAATAGCTAATTTAGCGTTTGGATAGAGGTTTTTTATAGCGCGGGCTAACACCTGAGCTGCGACTGTGTGCCTCATAATTTCCAGACCTTCATCTGAATCAATTGTAAAAATAGAGATATCCGCATCATGACTAACAACATCACTAAGATCTCTTTGCTCGCCGTTGACGCTAAACGCAACAGCAGCTTTTGCCAAACCAGCTCCGATCATATTGGCAATTTCAAGCCCGCTAATGCCAACAGGAGCCTGCTTCTGAGATCCATCAGGGAGTGTAATTGTGATTTCTTTGCTCATGGTATTGGTCCTTGCGCCCTATTCTAATATTTTTAACTCGAAAGGTATATTTTCAGCAGCACTTTCTATTGAACACTCTTTAATTTAACATGAAGAAACGTTTTAATTTACAAAGTTTGGGAGTCATTATGGCAGTTAGTGTTTTACTTAGCGGAACCTTAAAAGATGGATTGGTTGATCAATTTTCAGGAATTTGTACTGAGGCTTTTCATGTCACGCGTGCATATGATGGGTGTCAAAATATCAATCTCACATTGCATGTTGAAGATCCTCATAAGTTTGTCCTTACAGAAGTTTGGGATTCAAAAGAGCACTACGAAAAATATTTAGCTTTTAGAACAGAGGATGGAACTGTTGGTACTATTGGCGACATGTGTGTTGATGGACCAAATATAGATATTTTTGATATAACAGACGCTTAACCAAAGCCTTCTTAGTTAAACGGATATAACAACTCCCTCCTAAGGAGTAGTTCTAGGTTCGATTCCTGGAGAGGGCACCATTCAAGATGTTTAAAAACAATCCAACGCATCCAAAGCCATGTGGATGATTAAACCAACTGCAATTATTCTAGTTTTTGAAAAAAAACTCATGAGTAGGTATATACCAATAAACCAATGCTGATGGAGAGGATGGAATCCTATGCTGCAACGATTAGCGTCGTAAATTGGGCTAGCCAGTAAATGATCTAAGTCAACCAGCATAGTTGCTATCATTATTAAATAAGGCAACTTCCAATTTTCTTTAAAAAGTAAAAAAGTAATTAATAAAGGAACTATAAAATGCAGAGCTAGATGTAACATAGGCTCAATAGATCAGTTTTTTTCAGGCTCTTGAATTTGGCTCGCTAAAACTACAGCAACAAGTGCAAAGCATCCCATAATATTGAAAGCTACAAAGTAAGTATCTTGAAAACCTATTAATATGCTTGTTATTAGAATTCCAATTGGTTGAAGTGGAGAAATAATAGGAGATGATATGCCTCTGGCTTTCCCAAGATTGTGTGCCCCAAAAGTTCTTAGGTAACACGCGGTCATAAGAGGAGTTGCAGCACCAAAACCTAAACCAAATATGAATGCACTTAAGAGAAATATGCTTGGTTCATTTAAATAAGTAATTCCAAAGATTCCAATTGCTTGAAGGAACATCGCCATCATTGAAGGATGTGCAGCCTTCATCAAGTCCATGAGATATCCAAATATTATTTTTCCTAGGACTCCACCAAAAGCAGATAGAGCATAAGCAAAAACATATTGTTTAACAGGAAGGCCTAAAAGATTCCAAGTTTCATCTAACCCCATCTTGCTTGCATGAACGGGTAAAAAAGCAAGCACGCCCATCATTGAAAGAAATTGAAAGGCGAATGCTAAGGAAATCATCCAAAAAACTTTTTTAGATAAAAGATCTTTTGCGCTCATCTCCTGAAGCATAGATTCTTCTTCATTATCTTTTTTTATGCCATCTTTAAATTGATTAACAGTCTTTGGATCATCAATCACAGTAAAAAAGATCAGAGGTAACAAAATGAAAAGAACTACAGAAGCAAAGATTACATAAACATTTCTCCATCCCACTAAATCAAGAAGAGGATCAACAACCAAAGGAAGAACAACTCCTGAAAAGGAAATACCTATTGCTGCAATACCTAGCGCTCTGCCAGCATTTTTATCAAACCAATTTGAGATTAATTTAGCTACGGCTAAATTTCCCATCATAATAGATCCCAGGGCGATGATGGTAAGATAAATTGTCAGAAGAGACCCATAAGAATTTATGAAACTTAAAGAGAAAAGTCCTACGGCATAAATTACAGCCCCAATCATCATAAAATTTTTCACAGAATACTTATCAAGGGCACGGCCTACCACAATTGCCAAAATTCCTACAGGTAGAAAGTAGAATGCGGAAACCATACCGAGCTGACTTTCGGTCATGCCTAGTTCTGATATTAGGTAAGGCCAAATGACAGGAAAGCTGTAAAAAATAAAACCTACAACAGTGAATTCAAGGGTAAGACCCGTAAATACCATTCTCCACCCAAAAAACTTCATTCTCACTCTATAGTTACCAGTGGTTTGCTAGAAGCATCATATATGATCCCAATCATCCTCTTTATTCTGAATAAAGATTTACTATTTGATCGCCGTTTTTAATATTTTTAATATTCTGAAAAAATAACTCAAATGCTCGCTCTAAAGATAACAGCGAGTGGGCGGAATCATGAGCTGAAATAAAACAATTCTTAGCCGTCCAAAGTGAAGAACTAGTATCAAGAGGCTCAACCTTAGTAGTATCCAATGCAGCAGCAGCAATTTTTTCACCATTCAATGCATCGCTAAGATCTTCTTCATTAATTGCAGTGCCTCGACCCACATTGATTATCATGGCAGAGTTACTAAGCTTTTCTAAGATATCTGCATTGATAATATCTCTTGTTTGAGGGCTATCTGGCAATGAAAGTACCAAGTAATCAGTTAGTGGAAGCAATTCCTCAAATCGATCCAGACCCAATACTTCATCAGCATGCTCATCATCTTGCGGGTTGCGTCTTATCCCAGTTACCCTCATTCCAAAAGCTTTACCTAACTTTGCCACCTGACTGCCAATGCCCCCATAACCAAGGATCACTAGGGTTTTATTAGTAAGCTCGCCATCTCCTGCTATTGGAGCCCAGTTTTTAGATTGCTGATATTCAATGTGATGATCGATTCTCTTGTTCCATCTTAGGATTTGCGAGAAAACATAATGGGCAATTGGAATGGCATAAACACTACTTGCATTTGCAATGTGAACATTTTCTATTTTCAAAACATCTTGGAGTATTGGTGCATCCATTCCAGCAAAGCCACTTTGAAGAAATTTCATTCGTTTGGCTAAGCTCAATAAGGCATCATGGATTTTTGGATTATCCCTAGCCGCAAATAAGAACTGATAACACATAAACAAAGCATCAGACTCTGGAATGCTCTCCCAGTCTGGATCGTTAGAATCCAAAGGGTTCAGTGCGATAATTTCCATTGAAGGATCAAAGGAAAGCAACTCAGATCTATACAGCTTATCATTGTCTTTAGAAATAACGATTCTCATGATTCATCCTTAAGTAGATATTTCATTATTTTTCCAGCAGCATTCGTGGGTAATTCTCTCACAAACTCTACCTCTCTTGGAACCTTGTAATTAGCCATATTATCTTTAGACCATTGAAGCAGAGAATCAGCATCTAAATCTTGATTAGGTTTTAAGACAACAAAAGCTTTCGCAACCTCGCCCATTCTCTCATCCTCAACACCAATCACAGCTGATTGAGAGATTGCTGGATGGTCACACAAAATATTTTCTATTTCAGCTGGGTAAGCATTGAATCCACCCACAATAAACATATCCTTGCTTCTATCAGTTATTTTTATATAACCATTCGAATCAAGTATTCCAATATCGCCTGTGTGCAACCAACCATCGTCATCTATAGCCTCTTGAGTAGCCTGTGGATTGTTAAAATAGCCTTGAGTAATGTTATAGCCCCTTACCAATATCTCCCCTGGCTCCCCAGCAGATACTACTTGGTTATCCTGATCCACACATTTAACTTCAACATCAGCTATAGCACGGCCTGAAGTAGTTGCAATGGTCTCATAATCATCATTAGGCGTACACATGGTCACAACACCCGTGCTTTCTGTGAGCCCATATGCAGTAATAACAGTTTCAAAACCTAAGATTTCTTTCATGTCCTTAATTAGCTGAATGGGAATAGAGGCAGCTCCAGTAACCCCCAGTCTTAATGAAGATATATCCATAGTTTCTATTAATTGACTGGTTAAAATAGATTGATAAAGAGTTGGAGGGCCCGGAAGCATAGAAATTTTTTCTTTATTAATTGTCTGAATGATCTTATCTGCATCAAAGATTGGACATGGATATGCAGTAACACCTCGCATTACAGCAGCAAGCCAACCAGCCTTGTATCCAAAAGTATGAAAAAACGGATTAATAATTAGATATCTATCATTCTCATTCAAACCAATATAAGTGGACCAATAATCAAATACTTTAATATTTTGTAAATGCGAAGATATCACTCCTTTAGGTTTTCCAGTGGTACCAGAAGTAAAAATAATGTCTGCCATATCTGTTTCAGTGACTTTGGGTAGTTGAACATCCAGAGTCTTATCTTTAAGGGTTGAGAAAGGAATTTTTGAATCTATTGCCTCTGTCTCATCAAGCGAAATTTGATATTTTAAATAAGGAAGATCTTCATTTTTTAGAAGCTGAAAGTAGTCAGTTCCAAGAAAAGCTTTTACGCTAAATAAAATTTTGGATTCTGAATTATTTAAGATGTAAGCGGCTTCCTTCCCTTTCATTCTTGTGTTGATGGGAACTAAAACTCCGCCGACCTTATGGATTGCTATAGCTGCTAGAACCCACTCATTCATGTTGGGGGCCCAAATAGCCACTCTATCGCCTGGCGAAATGTTGAGATCTATTAAATGAGTAGCAATGTTTGTTGATAAATTATCTAGCTCTAAAAAAGATAGGGTTTCATGATCAGAAATTAAAGCAGGTTTAGATCCCAAGCTTTCAGCTTGGTGTTTTATTAACGCGGGTATCGTAAGTGAGCTTAGGTTTTTCAATCTAATATCCTTGCCCAACGGTAATCATACTTGTAATACTTCAATCCTATAGATGATTCTGAAAATCTAACACCTGGAAGAGAGGAAATTTCTTCATACAAGACTTTTGATAACTTAGTAACATCCTCTGCAAGAACAAATGCCATTAAATCATGCCTCCCGATAAGCGATGATACAAACCTTACTTCTTTCATTTTTGATAAGGCTTTTGCAACTGAATCTTTTGCTCGAGTTTCAACATCTAATCCAACAAAAGCAAGAGAAGGATTTTCCATGCGATTAATATTATTAATAACTGAAATTTTAATTACTCTGTTTTTAATAAGTTTCTGAATTCTATTTCGAACTGTGCCCTCTGTCACTCCAATAACTTTTGCCATTTGGTTGTTGGACATTCTTGCGTCCGCACCAAGCAACTGAATAATTTTTTTGTCGGTTTGATCAAGCTTCATTTGCAAAAGGCGTCCAGTCAGTTTCAAACTTATATACATTAGAAGCTATTGCAGGCGCGATACTCTTAATACCTACAATGGACGGCAGTGTTTCATCTAAAAAAACTTTCGTCTCATCTAAGTTTTGAGTGGCACACAGGATTTCAATATCTTGAATCCCACTTACAACATTTACACTAAAGACTTCTTTTTGCTGAGAGAGAACCTCGGCCACCTCCTCTAACTTATCACCTTGAACTCTTATACCAATTGGAAGTAAGTGGTCATAACCACATTTTTCAAAATCTGCTATTGCTATGATTTTACAAAAACCCCCATCAATAATTTTTGCAAGTCGCTTGCTAACAGTAACTTCATTTACAGATAGTTTTTCTGCAATAAATTTTGCTGGCGCACGACCGTCCTCCTCAAGAATTTGAAGAATCTTATGATCAAGATCATCGAGTGAGAGTTTCACTTTTTCAACAAATTACTTTGGAAATTAAAATTCTCTTTTTTCCAAATCTAAACCTGATGGAATATCAGCTCTATTGACCAAAAATTGCCCGTACCATTTTCTTAATTTATGCAAAGGGCCATCGCCATCACAGACTACTGGATCGGGGATGTAAATTTTATTTTCCCAAATAGCCACGTCTTGCCCAAAAGCATAATTATTAGCATCAACATAGCCTTGAATAAATGCAGCCTCATCTTCAGCTGACATGCCAGGCACTTTTTTAACCATGACTCCAAAATTAATAACAAAAGAGGTTAGGGTTAAGGGTATATGACTGACTAATAGTCTACTTTCAACTTTTGCTCCATCATGAACAGCGCTCATATAAGTTGTCATATAAGCTGGGCCTTCATATCTAGCTTGAGAAAATAAATCCCTTCCTAAAATAGGACTATCTGCTGTCATTTCTTGAGTGTAAGTATGATTTTTGGCTTCATTCCAAAACCCTTCAAATGGAGCTTGGTGTACTGGACCAAAATGGCCTTTGTCAGCCATATTATCAATCAACTCTCTACAATTATTCTTTACTATGAAGCTTGCCATACCATAGTCTGACCAATCATCTGAGTAACACTCCTCTATTTTATCTGGAGTAAAGTCTGGGCCTTGCTTCTCTACATCGTGCCAAACCATAACCATCTGATTTATTTCTAACACTGGCCAAGAAGTATCTCCACCAACATCTACGGCAACTGAGCCATCCTCGCTTCTAGAAATTAATATCTTATTGTTAAATCCAAAAATTGTTTTTGTTTCTCCAACCGGGAAATCCCTTTGATGACCCAAAACAAACCATCCTCTTGGAAATCTATCTGGTAAATCATTCATATCTGTCTCCTATCTTTAATTAAACTTTTGCCCGTCTGGATCTGCTGGTTTTTGATCTTTATCAAACCAAACATAAACCGCCCCATCATTTTCACTCACTTCCCATGATCGAGTTATAGCTTTAGCGGGGATTTTTTTTGCGTAAGGGATCTGATCACATTGTCCATCTCCTGCCCAACGCCAAGCATGGAATGGGCATTGAATACTATTTTCATCAACCTCACCACAAGCTAAAGATGCTCCCATATGCTTACAATATAAATCAAGACTTCTTAAAACAGTATCTTCTCCTCTCCAAACTACAATCTGAGTTGGGAAGTCGTCAATCTGGATTGCTTTCTTTGGAGGGATGTCCTCACTTTTTGCAACTTTATACCAACCAGACTCTAAACCACTGGCAGCAGGATCTTTTTGTTCTGGAAGCTCAGGCGCTATTAGTTCTTGGTCAGTCAAAATATTCTCTCTGTCTTTTTGTAACTAATAATAACTATTATATAAATACATTAAATAATCAACGAGTAACCAGTGGATTTAATTTGTCAAATTTTGGTTAAATTCAGCAATCACTTCCTCTGCTAATATTAATTGCTCGATATTTTTTGAAGTAGGCACCAAAATCACATCTGTTGCACCCGCAGCTTTAATTAACTTAAGAAAATCAATTAATTCATCTTGACTGCCTGAAAAACCTGCTGTTTTTGCTAAATCCTTAGCAAGATCATCACCCATCCAGCTTAAATATCTTTCAAGGTGAATTTGAATGTCTGATCGAGCCGCTTCACCCAATCCAAACCAAAAACTTGTTACCAATCTAGGAGTTTTATTTTTTTTCTTGAACGCATCATTAACTCGATTGAATGAATCTTTGATCTCCTCAATATCTGCATTGAATGAAAATCCTGCTAAACCTTCAGCAAAATTTGAGGACATCTCCATAGCTTTCGGGCCTACTGCGCCAGCTAATATTTGCGGCCCGTTCTTCGAAGCGGTTGTTGGTCCAAGATTGGGGTGATACTCCTTTGACCAAACGGACTGCATGGTTTTAACACACTTAGAAAGCTTGGCCCACCTTCTATCAGACCATTTAGAGCCTATGGCATTGTAGTCTTCTTCCCTTCCACCAACCCCTACACCCAGGGTAAATCTACCTTCAGAGATCATATCAATGGTTGCAAACTGTTTAGCGCTCAGTATTGGGTTATGCATTGTTAACACTGAGATAGTTGCGATAATCTCCACACGCTTAGTCCAGGCAGCTACTGCACTTAAAGTAGAAACAAATTCAGGATTAGGAAATAAAATTCTTTCCCCAAGAGCAATATGTGACCATGGACCAGCATCTATTCTCAAAGCCCAATTCTCTAAGTCTTCCCTGGATAAATCAGGCTCCATGACCGGAAGGGTCATGCCAATTTTCATGATTGAGATTTCTTTTTCAATAAATCCAAAGCTACATCGACAATCATATCTTCTTGGCCGCCAACCATCTTTCTTTTTCCTAGTTCAACCAATATTTCTCTGGTATCGAGATCATAAGTTTCTGCAGCTGATTCAGCATGCCTTAAAAACGATGAGTAAACACCAGCATAGCCCAATGTTAAAGTTTCTCTGTCTACTCTTACGGGTCTATCCTGCAAGGGTCGAACTAGCTCTTCGGCAGCATCCATTAATTTAAAGAGATCTGTTCCATGCTCCCACCCCAACCTATCAATTGCTGCGATGAAAACTTCAAGAGGGGCATTACCTGCTCCAGCCCCCATGCCGGCAAGACTTGCATCAACTCGATTTGCTCCATTTTCAACAGCAACAATTGAATTAGAAACTCCTAAAGATAAATTATGATGTGCATGCATGCCTGTTTGAGTTTTAGAATCCAAAGTATCTTTAAATGCTTTAAATCTATCTGCTACATCCTTCATACTCAATGCGCCACCCGAATCAACAACGTATACACATTCAGCTCCATAAGACTCCATCAATTTGGCCTGTTCTGCTAAGTTTGCTGGTGATGTCATGTGTGACATCATCAAAAAACCAATGGTATCCATTCCTAATTCTCTTGCAAACTCTATGTGCTGCTTTGAAACATCTGCCTCGGTACAGTGAGTTGCAACTCTGACTGATCTAACCCCAAGATCCCATGCCCACTTAAGATCCTCTTTTATTGCAATTCCAGGCAAAATAAGAGTTGTAAGTTTTGCATGATGTAATTTCTCAGCAACTGCGCCAATCCATTCTTGATCTGTGTGGGCTCCAAAACCATAATTAAATGAAGACCCAGACAAACCATCTCCATGAGCGACCTCAATGGCATCAACTTTAGCTTCATCTAATGCCTTTGCAATCTCAATTACATGATCTAAGCCATATTGATGTCTGATTGCATGCATACCATCTCTTAACGTGACATCTTGTATATAAAGCTTACTCATGAGTTAAGTTTAATTAATTCCTGTGCAGTTCCCATCGCAGCAGAAGTCATAATATCTAGATTCCCTGCATAAGTTGGCAAATAGTGCCCAGCGCCCTCAACTTCAAGGAAAATCGATGCTTTTAGTCCCTCAAACTCACCATAGCCAGGAATAAGGCATGGATTATTAGAGCCAAATCTTTCAAATTGAACTTCTTGCTTTAATCGATAGCCCGGTACGTATGACTGAACACGCTCTACCATCGCTTCAATGCTATCTTTAACTAACTGCTGATCAACGGGATCACACAAAGTAAAAACAGTATTTCTCATTAATAGAGGAGGCTCAGCAGGATTAAGCACTATGATTGCTTTAGCTCTGTCTGCCCCTCCAACTTTTTCAAGCCCTAGCTTCGTTGTTTGAGTAAATTCATCGATATTCGCTCTTGTTCCTGGGCCAGCAGATTTTGAAGAAACAGATGCAACTATCTCAGCATATTTAACACTGGAAACTTGATTAACTGCTGCAACCATTGGGATGGTAGCTTGGCCTCCGCAGGTCACCATGTTTACATTCTTTTCTTTTAAATGTTCTGTTAAATTGACAACTGGTACGCAATATGGGCCTATTGCTGCTGGGGTAAGGTCTATCATCTGCTTGCCATCATTTATAATTAAATCATGATGATTCTTGTGGGCACCAGCAGATGTTGCATCAAAAAATATTTCAGTATCTTGATACTCATCCATTTCCATAAAGCCCTGCAAGCCAGTAGATGAAATCGCAATATTATGAGATTTAGCCATTGCTAGACCTTCAGAGTCAGGATCAATTCCAATCACTCCATTTAAAGATAGTGATTTAGAGGTTTTGATAATTTTTAACATCAGGTCTGTACCGATGTTTCCAGATCCAATAATTGCACATTTGACTTTGCTCATAATTAGATAAAATTAATTTCGCAGGTTCCAACGCCCTTGAGCTCTAATGAAAAACTATCGCCAGCAATTGCTGGCTCAAGAGGAACTAGAGATCCTGATAAAATAAACTCACCTTTGAGCAAAGGAATGTCATATTCACCCAAAGTGTTAGCAAGCCATGCTACTGCTTCCGCTGGATGACCTTGAACTGCAGAACCAAAACCTGATGACAAGTATTCACCATTCTTATGAACAACCACCTCCAACTCATCCATTGGAAACTTTTCAGGGGAAGATGATCCTTCTCCTAAAACAAAAATTCCACAGGATGCATTATCAGCAATGGTGTCTTGAATTTTAATTTTCCAATCGTCTATTCTTGAATCAACGATTTCAAAACAAGGAACAATTTTGTCAGTTGCCAGAATGACATCTTCCTTTGTAATTCCAGGTCCTTGAATATCTTCTTTTAAAATAAAAGCAATTTCAGCTTCTGCTCTGGGTTGAATCAAAGAATCTTTTATTGAGAAATTAGATTTATTTTTAACTTGCATCTTGTCTGTTAAAAAACCAAAATCTGGTTGGTTGACTCCAAGCATTTCTTGTACCACTGGACTTGTAACACCGATTTTCTTTCCAATAACCTTTTCACCTTGGTCTTCTCTTAATGTAAGAAATTTACGAGAAATTTGATAAGCATCATTGATATCTATCTCATCATATTTATCAGAAAGTGGCTGAACTGTTTCTTGATTTTTTAAAGCCAAAAATAGGTCTGAAGCTATGTCATTTATAGTATTTAAATTCATATTTAAGCTGATAAAAAATTAATGCAGGCCTCATTAAAAATATGCTCTTTCTCAATCATAACCCAATGTCCACACTGGCTAAAAAGCATGATCTGAGCATTTGGACATTTTTCACCAATCTTCATAGAGCCTGATACGGGAATAAATTGATCATTGATGCCCCAAAAAGCAAGAATAGGATGTTTGATTTTTGAAAGATCTTTTTCCATATTTGGAATCGTCATAGAAGCTAGGACTTGCGAATTCATCAATGGAAGTATTTCCATTCTATCTGACACCATTTCATTAGAAATAATTGAAGAGTCATATGGAAAAAGCGAAAGCAAGCCCTCTATTTTTTCTTGATTCATCTCTCCACCCAAGAAATCAGCAAGAAGTTTCTGTATGCCTGGCATTTTGTTGTAAGTGTCTTGGTCTTCAACACCTCCTGGAGCCATAAGAATTAATTTTTCTACTCTTTTGGGGTGACTCAGAGCAAGACCTAAAGCCAATGCCCCGCCTAAACTATTTCCAATTAATGAGAATGATTCGACCTTCAGCGCATCAAGAAGCTGGAGTATTTTGCAATTAAAATAGTCTAGCGAATAAGTTTCATCCTCTGGCTTGCTTGAAAAACCATATCCAGGAAGGTCAGGCAAAATAACTCTATATCCTGCTTCTTTTAAAGCTATAAAATTATTTTTAAAATTGGTATGCCCAGATGCACCAGTTCCACTTCCATGCAACAAAACCACAACATCCCCTTCTCCCTCGTCATAATAATGAAACTTAAAGTCATTCTCGACTTCTAAATAAGAGCCTTGAGGAATCATCGAGCTAAATCCTAGTTAAGGTTAATGGCAATCCATCTATTGGCCTTGGCAGATGCACATGCATGAATGCAGGATCGTAATTAGATCTAAGATTGACTTTATAATTTTTTAATAGCCTAAATAAATACAGTTTTGCATTCATCATTGCAAAATGCATGCCAATACATTTATGCGCACCACCACCAAATGGTACATAGCTAAACCCATGTTTTTTATGCTCAGCTCTTTCTGGAGAAAATCTCATAGGATCAAACTCTAAAGGATTTGACCACCATTCTTCCATACGGTGAGTAAATGGTGGGCTAAGCATCACCACAGTATTTGCAGGTATGTCATATCCCGCAACATTAACGTCTCTGGTGGTGCGCCTATTTAAAATCATGACTGATGGATAGAATCTCAAGGTTTCTTGAAAAACATATTCAGTCATAGTCATTTCAGCCATGTCTTCAAATGAGGGCATTTCATTGCTTACACTAAAAATTTCATCTCGAACCCTTTCTTGCCATTGAGGATTTTTGCCAAGGTAATAAAGAATATTTGTAAGTGCGCTTGTTGTGGTATCAAATGCTGCAAATAATAAAAATGCCATGTGCCCATCAATATCCACATCTTCTAAATATTCACCATCCTCATCTTGAGCATTGCAATATCTTGTAAACATATCTTGAGCATCAGAGCCCCTTCTTTTAGGTATATTTGAAATAAAAAACTCTCTAAGCTCTTCGCGAGCCTGCATAGATTTTCTAAATTTTAAAAATGGCAGATCATAAGGCAAGGGAGTTACCAAGCCCTCATTGATTGTTGAAAAAAGATAATTCAACCTTTTGGCTTCAGGACTTTTTTCATCCAAACCTATAAATACCCTTGCAGCAACATCCATTAATGTTTCTTGAATATTGTCATAGAATACAAACTCCTCTTCAACAGGAAGCGCTTGAATACGGCGCTCTTGAATAGGAATTAACATATCCACATAAGATTTAAGTGCATCTGTCTTAAAAGCTGGTTGCGATGCTCTTCTTGTCTTTTTATGTTTTTTATCATCCCTCAGTAACATACCCTCAGGGTATAAAGTGCCCAGCGAACTTGCATAACCACCAGCTACACTGAAATTACCCTTGGGATCAAATAGGGCTGCCTCATTAAATTCTGGACCAAGGCACATTAAAACTCTTTGATTGCGAACCATGTCCAGCCTAGAAACAGGGCCATATTTATCATAGTGTTTATTACACATTGCTAAAGTATCTTTGACTAGCTCAACTGTCTTGCCGAGAAAAGGCCAGCCATACTGCCCTGGGAACATAGAAAGATCTCTATTATCGGGAGGCAATTTATTAATATATTCCATGGTCTATTTTATTATGAATTTTTTTGAACTAATTTCCACCAATAATTTGGGAAAAACCTTCTGATCCTTGTTGCGTATAAAGCATCAGGAGTGGGATAACATATTACCTTATCGGTTAGTATATCCCTCTCAATTGCGCTCACCACATCCTCAGGATTGTTGAGTTTGCCTCCCATGACAGACTTTTTAATTGATTGGGGAGCATCAGTCTCATCTACAAATCTCATTAAAGGAGTGTCGGTTATTGCAGGGCATACTAGCATCACTCTTATATTTGTATCTTCTAACTCTTTAGCTAAAATTTCTCCATACATATTTACTGCGGCTTTAGAAGCGCTATATGCTGACATATGCTCAACAGGACATGTGCCAGCAATTGAACCAAATAAAATTATTTGACCTGAATCTTTCTCCATCATTTGAGGCAGAACATTTGCAACAATATTAACCGTGCCCTCATAGTTGATTCTCATTAATTGATTAATTGACTCAGCTGATAAATCAGCCACCCTACCCAAGGGCATTATTGCGCCCGCATTTGTAACCCTATCAATTGAACCTACTTCTGATTGAACTTGTTGAACCATGGACTTGACTGCGTTTGAGTCAGATAAATCACATGGAAAAATAGATATATTATTTGATTCTTGCTTTAACTCATTTAGCCCTTCCTCATTTACATCTATAGCAGCAACATGCACACCATCAGCAGCCAATCTTTTAGAAGAGATTCTACCCATGCCGCTTGCAGCTCCAGTGACCAATGCAACTTTCAATTCACTCATACTTTCCCCTTATTAAATTTTTAACTTAGTTAAATTATTCTATACCTACTTGTCGGAATTACTTCGATTTTTTCAAAATCAATAAATTTCTTGCAACTATCCATCATGATCTGAACATGTTTTGCCAATTGCTCTGGGTTATTTTGGGAGTCATAGAAAACCGCTGGATCTGTCATAGCATCCAATGGAAAGCACTCCTCGATAATAGCAATGAAGGATGGAGATCCTTTCTGCAAAGGTCTCACAACTGTATTTTGCACATAAATAAAATTAGATTGAGTTTCAATGGCAATTTTTGTGTGGTAGTTAGTCCAATGCTCAAACCAATCATATGCAGACATTCTTTCTGGCTTCTCTAAAAAAACAACTTGTGAAAACCCCTCTGATCTAGAGCCCAAAGGACTTTTTTCTGAGTTGTCTAAAATAATTGATTCGCTGACAACAAAACCATAAATTTTGTTTGTAATTTTTTCTAAGTGACTTTGAAGTGTATTTGCTAAAAAGTAACTTTTTACTTTTATGAATATGACTGCGTTTGGTGCGGGAGGATAGTTTGATTGTGCTAAGTTATTTGCTGGTTCAATATCTGCATCAGCAATGTTAACTTGGAATTCTAAAACAAGTTTTTTAATATCTTTAGATAAATTATTAAGTAGTTTGTCTTTAAAAATTTCTAGGCTATCGTCATCTTTTTTCCAGAGTTGATAAGCAAGTTTTTCCATTTATGCTCTTTGAGATGATGCTGAGATGACCTCGCCAGTCATATATGAAGAAAGATCTGATGCAAGAAATAAAATAATGTTCGCTATCTCCCATGGCTCTGCTCCTCTTCCAAAAGCTTCTTTTGATTCTAGTTCAGCTATTAGATCATCTGAACTGGTCTTGGATAAGTGTGGATTCATTGCAAGACTAGGAGCTACTGCATTAATTCTTATTCCATGATCTACGGTTTCTAATGCAACACACCTTGTTAAAGCCATCACTCCAGCCTTTGCAGCAGCGTAGTGAGATTGACCTGCTTGTGCTCTCCAGCCCAACACAGATGCATTGTTAACTATTACGCCTTGGGTATTTTTAAGCACTGGAATGGCAGCTCTCATGATTTTCATCGCACCATTAAGAGTAACGTCCATTACTAGATCCCAAGCATCATTGGTCATATTTTCTAACAAGGATTCTCCACCAAGGCCTGCATTATTGATCACTCCATTTAAAGATGAATAGCAAGAAATGGCCTCTTTGAACATAGCTTCAATTTCTTCATCATTCGTTACATTGCAAAGACATCCATTAACTGCACCTAACTTCAGTTTTCGTAAACTTTCTATTGCCTCATCCAATCTTCCCTGATGAACATCAGAAATAAAAATATTTGCCCCCTCCTCAAGAAATCGCTTCGCTGTTGAAAAGCCGATTCCGGAACCAGCTGCAGCGGTAATTAAAATATTTTGATCTTTAAAAAGATTTCTTCCTATGGGATATTCAGGATTCATTAAATTGTTCATGAGCAATTCTCTAAAATTGTAACGTTTGCCTGGCCTCCGCCCTCACACATGGTCTGCAAACCGTATTTAATATTATCTCTTTTCATATTATGAACCAAGGTGGTCATCAATCTCGCACCAGTTGCTCCCAGTGGATGACCAAGAGCAATTGCTCCACCGTTTGTATTAATTTGATCCATTGGGTACTCCATTTCTTTCTGCCAAGCCATAGCAACAGATGCAAATGCTTCATTTATCTCAACTAAACCAATGTCATGCAATTGGATGCCTGACTTTTGAACTGCATATTCTGTTGCAGGCATAGGCGCGGTAAGCATCCAGATTGGATCATCGGCTCTAACACTTATATGCGCTATTCTGGCTAAAGGAGTCAGGTTATGCTCCTTAAGAATTTTTTCTGAAACAATTAAAATAGCTGAAGATGCATCCGCATTCTGCGAAGAAATAGCAGCTGTAATATCATGACCATCAATCAGAGGATTCAAAGAAGCCATTTTTTCTAATGAAGTTTCTGCTCTTGGAGTCTCATCAGTATCAAAACCTTCAACTGAAACAATTTCATCTTTAAAGAAACCTTTACTAATAGCACTCATGGCTTTTTGATGGCTTTGGTATGCATAGTTTTCCATCTCTAATCTGGATATATTCCATTTTTCTGCAATCATCTGTGCAGAATTAAACTGACTTACCTCTTTATTACCATAGCGCTTGACCCAACCTTTTGATCCAGAAAATGGGTCAGCAAAACCTAGCGCCTGTCCAGCAATCATTGCATAGGATAT
>Ga0213869_10000888_pt1 | contig 23011 bp, 21 predicted proteins | sample PICome_10_FD_160083 | JGI IMG/M metagenome (GOLD analysis project Ga0213869, IMG submission 160083) | Coastal seawater microbial communities near Pivers Island, North Carolina, United States - PICO132 | ecosystem: Environmental > Aquatic > Marine > Coastal | place: USA: North Carolina...
TATTTGGCTTTCCTATTTGTGATACTTTTACTACTAGTAAATTATTTCACTTTTATGATGGTCAAAATCCTCCATCAATAACAATCAGAAGGCCAATGCTTGAATCTTTTACAAGTTCTACTTGTGGGCCATGTGCACCGGGTAATGTAAATGTAGCTTCTGTATTACAAGGATATCAAAACAACCAGTATTCAATCTTAAAATACCCAATGTCCTGGCCCGGAAGTGGAGATCCATATTATACTAACGAGGGTGGTGATAGGAGAACTTATTACAATATAAATTCTACACCTAATTTAGTTGTTGGTGGAAATGAGTGGCAAGGGAATACCTCAAGTTTAACAAGTCAAATAGTTGATAGTTCAATAGCTAAAATTTCTTTTATAGATCTTTCTTCAACATATAGTGTTGGAGGACAAACTGTCGATTTTCAAGTTACAATTGATCCGCTTGCAGACTTTACAAATTTAACACTTCAAGCTGCAATTTTTGAATATGAAACATTTAATAATTTTGGAACTAATGGAGAAACTAGATTTGAATATGTAATGAAAAAAATGGTACCTAGCTCATCAGGATTTAACCTTGATTCTCTTCAAAACGGAACACAAAGAGTTGAAAGTTTTACTTATACTTTTAATGGTAATTATCTACTCCCTCCAAACGCAAGTAGCCCTGTAAATCACGCTGTTAATCATACAGTTGAAGATTTCAATAATTTAGGTGTGGTTCTTTGGATTCAGGATGATGCAACTAAAGAAATTTTACAATCAACAGTTTCTGTAAGTTGTAATAACACTGTTTCATCTACTGATTCTGTGACATCCTGTAGTGCATATACTTGGATAGATGGAAATACTTATACTTCTAGTAATAATACTGCTACTTATACTTTACAAAATACTGCTGGATGTGATAGTACAGTTTCCCTTGATTTAACTTTAAATTATTTGACTGGGTCAAACTATAATTCTTATTGTGGTAGTTATTTGTATAATGGCCAAACATATTTTACTCCAAATATTTTTTACGACACTTTAACCACTGCATCTGGCTGCGATAGTATCATAGTCAATTCTTTTACTTCTAACCCGTTTAATACAGACTTTACTGTTAACCAGACCTTATTTACTGCTCCACCTTTTGCAGCTCAATTTACCAATACCACTCCTAATCCTTTAAACTATAATTTTACTTGGGACTTTAGTGATGGAACTATTCTTCAAAGCAACAATGCTAGTGTTTTTCATCAATTTTTAAATAATGGACTTTATGATGTTACTCTAATTGCTGAAAATATTCTTACGGGCTGTACAGATACCATGTTTAAAAACGATTTCATCTTCTGCGCTGGTGGTACAAGCTGTACTCATGCATCTACAATTAATCAAACTGGTCCAATTACCGCTTGTCTAAGTGATTCCATATTTTTAACCTGTAATACAGATCCTACTTTTAGCTACCAATGGAGATTAAATGGAACTTATATTCCAGGAGCGGTAGATACTATCTATTACCCAACTCAATCTGGAAACTACTCTGTATTAATTTCACAAAATGGTTGTCCTGAAGTTTCTAGTGATATATCAGTAACAGTATCACCAACTCCAAACCCTCCTTTTATTACATCTAGTGGATCATTTGTGCCTTGTCAAGCTAGTTTTGTCACACTATCGGTTCCTAATAATTTTGCTACTTATTCTTGGTCAAGTGGCGGAACAGCTTCTACGGAAGTTATTACTAGCTCTGGAAGTTATTTTGTTACTGTTACTAACATCGGGGGATGTGCTTCTACATCACTCCCATTTAATGTAAATGCTTCATTTGTACAACCACCAGATGTTTGTATAGTTGGAGTAACCCCTCAGACTAATTTTAATAGAGTAGTTTGGGAGCATCCTAATTCAACAGCTATAGATTCTTTTTATGTTTATAAAGAAACCAACCAAGCCAATATTTATCAAAAAATCGGAGGAACTGCTTTTAATGACACTGCTGTTTTTGACGACGTTTCTTCTAACCCAGCTGTTCAAGCCTACAGGTATAAGCTTTCATCTGTTGATTCATGTGGAGTTGAGTCTGATTTAGGAGACTTTCATAAAACCATTCATTTAACAATTAATCAAGGAATTGGATCAGCATGGAATTTAATATGGTCTGGCTATGAAGGGTTTACTTATCCTAGTTACAATATCTATAGAGGAATAAGTTCTAATAATATGGTTCTTTTAACCACCATAGCAAGTAACTTAAATTCATATACAGACTTAACTGCACCAGGTGGACAATTGTATTACCAAATAGAAGTTGTAAGTAACTATACCTGTGACCCATCAAGGTCATTCAACTCATCTAGATCTAATATTGTAGACAATGGGCAGTCACCATCCTCAATTATAAATAAAGAAATTAATACTGTTAAAGTATTTCCAAACCCAACTAATGAAAACATTACAATTAGCATAGAAAACTTTACTGGAAACATACAAACTGAGGTTTATGATTTAATTGGAAATATGCTTCAAACCACCAATGAAACTACTATTAGCTTACAAGATTATGCAAGAGGTATTTATCTTCTTAAAGTTGCTTATGGTGATAGAGTTGAGGAGATAAAAGTGATTAAGGAGTAAACTCCCTTTGCTTTAATAAATAGGTTAACTCACCTAATTCCTATTATTTTTCTTGATTATAAATATAACTTGTCTTACTTTTAGTTTAAAACTTACAAAATGAAGAAACTTATAGTATTTGTGTTAGCAGTAGTTCTATTTGGAAGCTGCAAGAAAGATATCGAAGGTTGTACAGATTTAACTTCAATTAATTATAATCCAGACGCGACAACTGATAATGGTTCTTGCCAGTATTTACCCGAGTTGAGTACAATATCTGTATTAACAAATGGTACAACTGCTGAATCAGGTGGTAATATAACTTCTGATGGTGGTTCTGGTATTACCTCAAAAGGTGTTTGTTGGGGATTAACACCCAATCCAACTACTGAAAATGACACAACAAATAATGGAAATGGAACTGGCAGTTTTTCAAGTGTTATAAATCTTTTAGATTCTAACACTAAATATTTTCTAAGAGCTTATGCAACAAATTCTAATGGTACAGGATATGGTGATGAATTGAGTTTTTGTATTACAACAATTGGAGCAACTTTCCAAGGTGGCATTGTATTTTACTTAGACAGTAATGGCGGTGGTTTAGTTGCTGCACCTACAGACCAATCTACGGTTTCCGCTACTACAGATGGTGCAGTATGGGGTTGTAATGGATCTGATATTATGGGTGCTGATGGAATAGAAATAGGAACTGGGAATCAAAATACTATCGATATTGAAGTAGGATGCTTAACAGTCGGAACTGCAGCAGATGTTTGTTCAAATCTAATTTTAGGGGGGTTCAACGATTGGTTTCTTCCTTCAAAAGATGAATTGAACTTGATGTGGATAAATTTGGCTGATACTGACGGCAATGGAAGTAATAATGGCCCTTCAGACCCAAATAATCTTGGCGGTTTCGCTTCTTACACCTATTGGAGTTCGACAGAAGATGATAACGAAAATGCTTGGATGCAGAATTTCTTTACTGGTAATCAATGGCCAAGAGCTAAATATTCCAACTACTGGGTTCGCGCTGTTCGGGCTTTTTAACCTCTCTTTGCTTTCTTAACTTCTTTTTTATAAAAAATATTTTAAGTCTTCAAGAAAGTTAGAACAACTGCCTTTAGATTTCACTATTTTAAACCCTTATCATATTGTTAATCAATAATAAAACTATTATTCATTTACCTGGCCTTAACATGCGTTCTTAATAATCGTTTTTTTTCTTCTTGAACTGCAGGATGCTTTTTATGTCCCCATATTTTATCTCTGGCAGCTCTAGAACTTTCTTGTAAATCTACAATTGGTAATGGATAAGTATCTCCAATTAAAACCCCACAAAAGGTCTGTTCCATGGCTGTCATGGTCCAAGGTTGATGAATATATGCCAATGGTACGTTTGCTAATTCTGGAATCCATTTTTTTATAAAGATTCCATCTGGATCATGCTCTTGAGAGTTTTTGACAGGATTATACAAACGAACAGTATTTATTCCTGTAGTCCCTGCCTGCATTTGAAACTGAGGATAGTGTATGCCAGGTTCGTAATCTAAAAATTGACGTGCAAGATGGTAAGTCCCTTCACGCCAATCTTGGTCTAAATTGAGTGTTAAAAAAGATACAACCATAGCGCGCATTCTAAAATTAATCCAACCTGAAGATTCAACAGCTCGCATGCAAGCATCAATCAAAGGATAGCCTGTAGTGCCCGTTTTCCATGCTTTTATAAATTTCTCATTTTTTTTATGTGGCAAAATCTCATAACCACTATTAATACACTCTGTCTCATATCGACACTCCATTTCAAATTTTTGAATAAAGTGACAATGCCAATGTAATCGGGTAAGCATGGCTGAGAAGGCTCTACTGTTTTTGGTCCCATTGGGATGCGTTCCAATAAACTGAAAAGCTTGTTTAATACTCATATTTCCCCATGCAAAATAAGGAGATAAGCGGCTACAAGACATTCTACTTTCCATAGGTTTGGATATATGTCTCTGGTAATTAAACCCTCGTTGGTTAGTGAAAGACTTTAAGTACCTCCAGGCATTTTTTTCTCCTGGTGGTTGGTAGTTATTTGGGTACTCTTTTAGTTGAGACTTTAATATTGAAGGTATTAGAAAAGGGTGTTCTAAGGACGATTCTTTGGAGATTGTGTATTTGTTTTGAATTACTGATGTATGCATTTTAAGATGCCATTTTTTATTCCAATTTTCCCTATTTTTAATGCCTCTTAAAATACCATCTCTTTGTGATTCTTCCCAGTTAATTTGATTAGACTCACAAAACTGTTTTATTTTTTTATCGCGTACCCAAGAGCCTTGTGTTCCACTTTCTTGGTAACTGAAGATAGAAATGATATCAAAGTCCTTAATTAAATAATTAAACACCTTTATAGCCTCTCCATAAAACAACTCAACTCGTCTGTTAAATTCACTTAATACTTTATCTAAATGGACTACTGAATGGTATACAAACTGCAAATGTCTTTGACTGGTATCTGGATACTCAATTCTAGAAGGTTCAAAGAGATAGATAATGATATAAGGAATCCCAGCAGATTCAGCCTTTAATAAAGGTTCATGGTCTTGAGACCTTAAATCTCTTTTAATCCAAACAATATTTATTTTTTTTTTAATCAAGTAACTTTGATTTTTAGTGAAATTAATAGCTAAGTCTAAATTCAACTAAAATGTTTAATTATAATATTTCTGTAAAATTGTCAATTTTTTGTATATTATAGATATGAAAAATCGGATAATTTATAGTATTGCAATTGTAATATTTCTAAGCATTGTTGGATATTATTTTATAAATGGAAGTTGTAACTCCATTTTCTGTGGTTTATTTTGTTAATTAATTTTGTCAAAGTCGAGTCTATACAGATACTCTCAGTTCAGTTAGTGGTTGTGACAGTATTATTAATTTGTCACTTTTAATTTCTGAAAGTTACTTTTTTGTAGATAGCGTTTCTTCTTGTCGTACGTACACATTTAATAGGGTTCAATACACAACTTCTGGTGTATATACAGACACCTTAACCTTCTCACTAGGTTGTGACAGTATTATTTCTTTAGTATTAACCATAAATGCTGGAATTACTGCTCCAATCACTTTAGAATTATTACTAGATGATTATTGTTTAGAAACTTTCTGGAATGTTAAAGACAGTAGAGATACGGTTATATACAGTATTCAAAATTATAATTGTTATGCTAGTGGAGGAGGTCCACAGGCAAATACTACTGTTATTGAAAACATGAACTTAGCCCCTAACGAATGCTATACTTTTGAATTAGGGGATGTTTATGGTGATGGTTTAGGAGCTTCTTTTTGGGTAGGATTAGATGGAAGTTGGCTTATTAAAGATTTAAATAATTTAGTAATTGGGCAAGGGCAAGGAAACTTTGGATTTTTAATTGATTACAGCTTTTTTGTAGATCAATCTAAAGTAACAAATGTAATTGGAGATGGATATTTGCAATCGGGAGTTTATATTTACCCAAACTCAAATAAAGAAAATGTTACAATTAGGATAAATAACTTTAACGGAAACATACAAACCGAGGTTTATGATTTAATTGGGAATAGGCTTCAAACTACAAATGAAACTACCATTAGTTTACAAGATTATGCTATAGAGATTTACCTTTTTAAAGTAGCTTGTGGAGATAAGCTTCAGGAAGTTAAAGTGATAAAGCAGTTGTATAGTTTTTTTATTTTAAATATCATTCTTTTTACGATTACAATATTTCTTTGTTAAAAAACTGTAAACACTAAATAGCCAAAATCTAAATATTAATTGTTAAATTGAAAAAATTAAACTTTAAAATTATATAAATTAAAATAAAAATTATGAAGAAAATTATTACTTCTTTAATGGCGTTAACCTTAATGTTTGGCGCTTCTGCACAGGATGGAGATGTCCTTAAAAATAAAAAAGGCACACCTATATTGCCAAAGGCCGGTGATTTTGCTCTGCAAATGAATGCAAACCCCTTACTTGATTTTGGTTTAAATGCTGTAAACATTATGAACAATACTGGCCAAACATCAGCTCACCCTGGTTTTACGGCAGGTTCAAATTCAGCAATTACAAATTATATAGTTGGTAAATACTTTTTAAGTAGTTCTAAGGCACTACGATTAAGAGTGGGTTATACTTCATTAACAGAAAAAGAGGAGACGTATGGCGATAACCCAATTAATCCTTCAAATGCATTCCCATCAAATATTTTACTTTCTACTGAAACAGAAAAAGAAAGAGAGTTTACTTTAGGTGGAGGAATTGAATTTAGAAGAGGTTATGGTAGATTACAGGGCTATTATGGCGGAGAGCTATATTTAGAATTTGAATCTTCAAAAACAGAAAATGAATATGGAATAGCTTATAATCAACAAGCACAAGATAGTTCATATATTTTTACAGGTAGCTCAAGGCCCTTAGAAGATAAATCAGGATTAACTTTTGGACTAGGTTTAAGAGGATTTGTTGGGGTTGAATATTTTATACTGGCTAAAATTTCAATTGGAGCTGAGTTTGGTTTAGGTTGGTCAGTTAGTTCAGAACCTAGAGGGGAATCAACTACAGAAGCTTGGAGAGGAACTGGAACTTTTGACTTAAATGGCAACGAGGTTAACGGCACGTTTACTGATAAATCTGAAGGTTCTGATAAAGGAAGTAATAGAGGCTTTAATACAGATCAAGGTTTAGGTGGTGCTTCATTAAATTTAACTTTTCATTTTTAATACTTAGTAATATCATTTTAATAAAAAGCCCATAATACTGGGCTTTTTTAATATAATAACCCATAATCGACTAAGAATATTTAGTGATAATTACTGCTACTTAAGAACATTTTTTTGTTAATAAACTATATTGCTTTAAAGTCTCAAGTCCCCAATTTTTTTTTTAAATTAACATCATAAATTAAAAACAATAAACAAATATTATGAAAAAAATAATTACTTCTATAATGGCGCTTTCCTTAATGTTTAGCGCTTCCGCACAAACTTCTTCTGGTAACATATTATTAGATGGTAGTGCAAATTTCATGTTTTCATCAACAACTGATGATGATACTAAAATGAAAACAACTGATATTGGCCTTGGTTTAATGGGCGGGTATTTTGTTATTGACGGTTTAGCTGTAGGTCTTGGTGTTTCTGTAGATAATTCTTCTATGAAACCAGACGGAGGTGATGCTGTTAAATCTTCTTCAACTATGCTTACACCCTTTGCAAGATATTATGTTGGTGATATTGGTGTTTGGGGTCAAGTTAGTTATGGTTTCGGTTCAATGAAATTTGACGGAGACGACTTAGGTAAAAACAGCAGTTTAGGTTTAGCTGTTGGTTACGCAATATTCTTAAATGACAACGTTTCTTTAAATCCTAATTTAGGTTACAACATGGGTTCATTTACACCTGAAGGTGCAGATGATGCAATGAAATCTTCAGGTTTAGCAGGTGGATTAACAATTGCTATACATTTATAAGAATTCATAAAAAATTTATAAAAGCTCGCATCAGCGGGCTTTTTTTATACCCTAAAATAAGATGTTAATAAAGAATATTCACTGATAAAGGTAAAACCTCTATAATATTTTCTTTCTCCACTTTTATTGGTTCACCATCTATATGCGCCTTATTGTAATTAGTTTTTATTACAAACTTTTTAGATTTTATATATTCAACGTATTTAGATTTATGTAATGTCTTAGTAAATCCTTTAAATAAAAGAATTGGTAATAGCCATTTACTATGTTTTTTAATAATCACTAAATCCAACATTCCGTCCATTATATTTGCCCTAGGTGCTACATATGCATTATTCCCATATTGTTGTGTGTTGGCTATTGCTACTATAAAGGCATCTAACTCATGTAATTCATTATTGCAGCTAATTATGTATTTACTATATTTAAAGTCTCTGTAATGCTTTAAAACAACTTTAATGTAAGAAGTTAAACCCCTTTTATTCCTTTTAGAAAATTCTTTTGCAATAAAACCATCAAATCCTATTCCGGCTATTCCCAAATAGGGTAGTCCATTAAAAGTAACAGTATCTATTTTTTTTGATTTTAAATTATTTAGATTTTTTAGTGCAGTTTTAATATTCATGTCAATTCCAAAGGAACGTGCAACACCATTACCTGAACCCTTTGGGATAATAGAAAATAAAACATTGGTATTTACTAGACTCTGAAAAACTTCATTTACCAATCCATCCCCACCAACAGCAACTACAATGTCTATATTCTCTTTAGCGGCTTTATCAGCAATTTCAATAGCATGTTTTTGGTGAGTTGTTAAAATGTAAGAGTACTTAAACTTATTTTCATCTAAGTATTTAGGAATTAGTTCAATTACATCTGCACCATTTTTATGACCTGAGTTGGGGTTTATAACGAATAATATTTCTTTGATCAATGTGTTTTGTTAGTTTTGTCTTTTCTAAATATAGCATTGTATTTCAACTGCAATGTTAATATATTTTTAATTTTGATAAAAATTCATCCTATTTGTTTTGAAACAACAACTATTATTTTTTGGTAGATACGCAATAGTTTGGTTATTATTTTATGTAGTAACTAAAGCTGTTTTTTTGCTTTATAATTTGGAGCTTACAAATTCATTATCAGCATATGAAATTGCCAAAGTATTTTTATATGGTTTTAGAATGGACATTTCTGCTACTGGATATATGCTATTAATACCTGGTCTTATTTTAGTATTTATTCCATTTATAAGTAAGTATGTATTTTTCACGCTTAATAAATTATTTTTCATTGTAATCTCCTTGTTTGTTGGCTTTATAACTATTGTTGATTGTGAATTGTATAAACATTGGGGATTTAGATTGGACCTAACTCCTCTTAATTATATTGGCAATGATGCAATGTCTTCAGTTCTTTGGAGTACAGTCTTACTTTTAATTAGTTATTGGTTGGTTATATGTGGACTTTTCTATTTAGGTTTTAATCGATTCGTTTTAAATAAATTTAAATTTAGTAATGGAAAATGGTTTCATTCACCTATTTATTTATTAATAACAGCAGCCTTAATATTACCCATAAGAGGAAGTTTAGATATAGGGCCTATGAATGCCGGTTTTGTATATTTTCACAAAGAAAAGCCTTTTGCAAACCATGCTGCACTTAATGTTTTTTGGAATGTTGGTAATGCTGTAGATAAAGCAAATAACGAAGACAGGTATCCAGAAAATTTTGTCGATTCTAAAATTGCTAAACGTGATTTTAACTTTTTATACAACCAAACCAATAAAATTGATTCACTAGACATTTTAAAATCTCAAAAACCTAATATATTAATAGTTATTTTAGAAGGTTTCACAGCTAAAATTATTGGAGCCCTTGGCGGTGATTCTAGTATTACACCAAATTTTAATAATCTAGTTAAAGAAGGGATTCTATTTGAAAACTATTATGCAAGTGGAGACCGTACCGATAAAGGGCTTATTTCTATATTAAGTGGTTACCCTGCACAAACAAAAACTTCCATTATAACCTATACGGGAAAATCAGAAAAATTACCAAATCTTACTTTAGATTTAAAAAAACAAGGCTATCACACATCATTTTTATATGGGGGAGATGTTAATTTTGCAAATATGAACTCTTATTTAAATATATGTGGGTTTAGCGAAGTGATTAAAAAATCTCACTTTAATATTAATCAAGGTACCAGTAAATGGGGAGTTCACGATCATATTACTTTTGACACCTTATACAATCATCTTTCAAGACAAAATCTTCCTTTTTTCAATACCATGCTTACCTTAAGTAGTCATGAGCCATTTGAGGTTCCTATGGAAAGTTTTTTTATTGGAGAGGACGATGAAACTAAATTTTTAAATTCAGCATATTATACAGACTTTAGCTTAGGAAATTTTATTAATAAAGCCAAAAAATCTCTTTGGTGGGAAAACACTTTAGTTATTCTACTTGCTGACCATGGGAATCGTCATCCTGGTAATTCTCCTAATTACCCACCAGAACGCTTTCATATACCTATGCTTTGGCTTGGTGGTTCATTAAACGTGAATGACACCATCGTGAAATCTTACGCATCACAAACAGACTTGCCAGCTACAATTTTAAGTAGATTTAATATTAATACTGAAAAATACATTTACAGTAAAGATATATTGAGAGTTAAGAATAATGATTTTGCATATTATGTTTACAACAATGGATTTGGATTTGTAAGTGACTCTAATGAAGTAGTTTATGACCTTGATGGTAAACAATTAATTCATGTAAAAGGAGACAGTAATAAATTGTCAATTGGCAAATCTTATATGCAAATGATTTATAGTGACTTTAATAGCCTATAATTTAATTACATTTTCTTCTAACTTTTCTTTTTAATTTACGTTGATATAAATAACATGAAGAACTTATTTTTATTAAGTATTTTATTTTTGCTTTTAGCTTGTAAAAAAGATGGATGTACAGAAGTGTTAGCCTCTAATTACGATCATAAAGCAAACAGAAATGATGGTTCTTGTATTGGGCCATGTATGGGATGTAAATATCAAGGGGGTATTGTTTTTTATTTAGATGGAAATGGAGGGGGACTAATAGCAGCTTTAGTTGATCAATCTAATTCTGCTCCTTGGGGTTGTGATGGTGTTAATATTTTAGGTGCAAATGCTACTTCTATTGGTAGTGGAAACTTAAATACTACCAATATTGAAATTGACTGTGAAACAAACGGTACAGCAGCAGATATTTGCGCTAATTTATCTTTAGAAGGTTATAATGATTGGTTTTTGCCCTCTAAAGATGAACTAGATTTAATGTATCAAAATATTAAAAAAGGAAGTTCGTTAGATAACTTAGGAGGATTTTCCAACGCTGACTATTGGAGTTCTACTCAAGGCAATCAATCTATTGCATGGAAACAAGGGTTTTATGGGGGGTATCAAAGTTATGGAAGTAAAAGTATTTTGGCAGCTGTAAGAGCCATTAGGAAGTTTTAACTTTAAACTAACCAATTAATCCAAAATAATTTAAAAATTATGATCTATTGATTAATTACGTTCACATGTCTTTACTCCAAAAAGACGTGAAGTCCAGCAAATCCCTGAAAGTGCATTATAAATAAGAGCAACTCCAACAAAACTTTGTAAAAGAGGAAAAAATTCGTATCCATAAATCAAAGCTGAAGGAATTAGAAAAAATGAAACAACTGCTCTTGCCCATCTTTCAGGATTGTTAATATTTTTTGATATACCAAACATAATGATCTATTAAATTTAAGATTAATATAATTTTTACAAAAAAAGGCAAATCTTTTTTCTTCTGAAAAATACAATATTTTATTAATTTTTAATGACTAATAATAATCTTTTTAATAACTAGCTTATCATTTATTATAAGACTTAACAAATAAACATTATTTCGAAAATTAGAAGTATTCAATTCTTTAATTGAAAAAAAAATGAAAAATTTATTTTTTCACTATTCCTTTTCTAATTCTACTTAAGCTTTGTGTAGTAATTCCCAGATAAGACGCTATATGATAGTTAAGGGCATATTTTTCAATTCCAGGATATTGTTTTAGAAATTCAAGATAACTATCTGATGATTTTAATCGCAATTGATTTAAAATTCTTTTTTGCAAACTAACAACATGTCGTTCTAAGCTTTTCCTATGAATAGATTCAATTTGTGGAAATTTTTCAAAAATATTTTCAATTCCTTCAATTACAGAAGTTTCTACAATATGTGAATCTACAATACACTCTACAGTCTGAATTGATTTTTCTTTATTGAAAATCGCAATGTAATCACTAATCCAATCATTTTTTAAAGCAAATTGTAGAGTGTGTTCTTTTCCGCTGCTATCAAATACATAGGATCTAAGACAACCATCAAGAACAAAATATGTTTTATTTACTAATTGATTTGCTGAAATTAAAATATCACCTTTAAGTAACTTTCTAGAAGTTGAAATAGACTTAGTGAATTCTTTAACCTCCTTTGATAAATTAATTCTTTTGGAAATATATTCAAATAGTTGCTCCATTTTTTATATAAGACTTAATTTACTGCTTTAAGGTTTAAAATGAATTAAAAATACTTTAAGTTATTTTTTTATAAATTCTTTTCTAAGCCTACTTAAACTTTGTTGAGTAATTCCAAGGTATGATGCTATATGATAATTAAGGGCATTATTTTCAATATTAGGAAACTCCTTTACAAATAGTTTATACTTTTCTAATGATGATAATTGAAGTTGATTTAAGATTCTTTTACTTAAACTTACAATCCTAGTTTCTAAATTTTTTCTATGAAATGTTTCTATAGCTGGATAAGCTTTAAAAACCTTTTCAATACTTATAGTATTGGTTTCAATTATTGTACTATCTGACAAACACTCAATTGTTAAACTTGCCTTTTCTTTACTGTAAAGTGCAATATAATCACTAATCCACCAATCTTTAATTGCAAACTGAACAGTATGTTCTTTTCCAGATGGGTCAAATGAAAATGACCTTAGACAACCACTTAATACAAAAAAATATTGATTTACAATGTTTTGCCCTTGGTTAATTAAGTGCTCACCTTTTTTTACATTTCTAATTTTGGTTACAGAACGGATTAATTCTTTAGCATCGTCGCTTAATTTTATTCTTTTAGTAATATATTCAAAAAGCTGGTCCATTTTTTTATTAAATATTAATTTAATTTACTTAAATAAGTTTAAACTAATTAGTCAAAGACATGCAATTTAATTAAACTATCTTAAATTCAATTGAAATATGTTAATTATACAATTTAAAACATATTCAAAGAATATAAATTGCTTCTTAGAACGTTAAAAACTACTTTTTAAGTACTTTGCCCATAAAAAAATAAAGGTCTACAACATTGTAATAATATGAAAAGAAATACATTATTTATTATTTTTTTACTTTTAGTAAAAATAAACTTAGCTCAATTAGAGTTACATAGGTGGAGCGATGACTCCTATGAAAATTATAATTCAAATACATTTCAAAATTTAGAAATTGCAAATCAAAAAATTGAAAAGGGTAACATTGACTATCCCTTGTTAAATGCAGCAATTTTTTATTCAACAAATCTTCAAAGAGAAAAGTATAGAAAAATACCATTTATTTTTTCTAAATACTTAACTAAAGCTGCTCAAGAACATTCTGAAGATATGGTAAAGTTTAAATTCTATTCTCATACAAGCAAAGTAAGAGGTAAAAAGACTATGACAGAAAGACTAAAACTAGTTGGCATTTCAAATGCTTTTACAGCAGAGAATATTTTTGATTTTTTTTTAAAGTCCCCAACATATTGGTCTTTAGCTCAGGGATTAGTTAATGGGTGGATGGAATCAAAAGGACATAGAGCAAACATTTTAAATAAGAATTATAAATATTTAGGTTGCGGATCTAAATATTATTTCAATAAAGATTGGATTGATTATTTTTATGTGAAATCAACTCAAAATTTTTCTTCTACCAGTCCTTAATTTAATAATATTATTAAACTAATTTTTTTTCTTGTCATGACATATTGTAAATTTATTTATTAATATAATAAATGCAAAAACTTAAAGACAAATGGGGAATTAAATCAAACGTTCAATTGATTCTGATATTTGCTGTTTTTGCAATTAATGGTTCTTTCGCATCTTGGGTTGCAAGTCCAGTAACTTCTTTCTTTGGTATTGAAAAAGATATAGTAAGTCCCATGGTTTTCTGGCCTTTAAGAATAGCTCTAATATTTCCAATTTACCAATTTACTCTTCCATTAACTGGCTTTTTATTAGGTCAGTTTAAGTTTTTTTGGGATTTTGAAAAAAAATTCTTGTCTAAAATTGGATTAGGTTTTATTTTCAATAAAAAAAGATGATACAATTTATATATATGACTGGATATCTTGGAGTTATAGCTTTAGGTCTAATTTTCTTAGATTTATTGTATTATGCTTGAAAAAAAGGAACAGTATTAGTTTAAACCATTATCCTCTTTTTTGTCTTTTATGATAAGTTTTATCTCCTCGTGTTTTGGGTTTTTTATACTTTTTCTTAATTTCTCTTCTATAGCTTCCTCCTAAGTTAATTTTCTTGTTTTCTTCTTTTTTTTCATGAAACCCAGCAACTAATTCAATTTTTTTTATGTTACGATTTTCATTTTTTCTCAATTTACCATCCGATTTTTCTTCTTCTATTAAATCTTTTGAAATTTCAACTGCATCTGGAATCTCTAAAATTGGGATTGTTAAAGACATAAGGTCTTCTATATCATTCTTGAACTTTATCTCTTTATCTGTATAAAACAATAAGGATTTACCTTCTCTTTCAGCTCTTCCAGTTCTACCAATACGATGCATATAGTTTTCTGGAAATTCAGGAGTGTCAAAATTAATTACATGAGTAATATTGTCTAAATCAAGACCTCTTGACATAATGTCTGTAGAAACTAAAATTCTGTATAAACCAGAATCAAAATTTTCTATGGATCGAATTCTATAGTTTTGAGATTTATTAGAATGGATAATACAACTTTCGTTTCCAAATTTTGGTTCTATAGATTCAAATAGTTTATCAGCCATCTTTTTGTTTGACACAAAAACAAGAACTTTTTTAAATTGGTCCTTGTCTTGAAGTAAATTTTCAAGTAGGTTAACTTTAGTATTAAAATTTACTGCTTTATAGCATTGCTGAGCAATATTGTCTAATGGAGTCCCACTTAGGGCTATTGAAATTTTAACAGGATTAATAAAAAATTCATCTATCAATTCATCAATATATTGGGTTATTGTTGCAGAAAACATAATATTTTGTCTTTTTTGAGGAAGAAGTTCGAAAATATTTGAAATCTGTCTTTTAAACCCCAAATCAAGGATTACATCTACTTCATCAATTACTAGTTTTTTAATTCCTTTAACTCTCAATGACTTATTAAGAATTAAATCATATAATCTTCCGGGAGTTGCTACTACAATATCTGATCCATCTAATAGCTCTTTACTCTGTCTTTTAATATTTACACCACCATAAATGCCCACAGTTCGAATACTTAAATATTTAGTAAAATTATCAATTTCTTGTTGAACTTGAATAACAAGTTCTCTTGTTGGTACTAATATTAATATTCTAGGATTTAATTGTTTCGAAAATTTTAGTTCGTCCAATAATGGCATCATATATCCAAGAGTTTTACCAGTTCCGGTTTGAGCAATTCCTAAAATATCTTTTCCTGAAAGAATTACAGAGAAAGCCTGGTCTTGAATTGGAGTAGGGGTTACAAATCCTAAATCTTCAATAGCATTAAAAAGTTGTTTTCGAAGACCAAATTTTAGAAATGATGACATTTTTATTTTATTTATGCAAGGTATAAATCAATAAGACTTAATTAAATTATAAATGAATATTATTGTTGTGAAACAATAAGTTCAGTACCTATTAAATTTACAATTATATTGCACTGAATAACAATTTTTTTAATAAAATAAATATTGAACTAAATCATCATACCAATTCAAGCATTCTCATTAACGAGCTAACTAAGTCCTTTAATAAACAGTTAGAGCTTAAAGAATACATTTCTAAAAAAATTAAATCTTCTCAAAGTGGTGAAAAGCTTTCCTGGATTAGAAAATACAATTCTCTTTTTATTCATACTTGGAAATAAATAAGCTGATTATGAAAGTTTTAAGAATACAAGATTTAGAAATTAAACTTAAAAAAAGTTTTAAAGCAAAAAATATTTCAATTAAAATAAAACCATTTGAAGGTGTTTTAGTCACTGTTCCAATGCTCGTTTCTTTTAAAATTGCAGAAGATTTTGTTAAAACAAAAATTATATGGATTAATAAAAACCTTGATAAAGTTCAAAAACAAGAACAATTGCATACTTTTTTTAGTGCTAACAATTCTTTTAAAACCAGATCTCACCTTGTGAATATAATTAGTACAGAATTGTCTAAAAATACTGTTCACATAGAAAATTCTAATGTGAAAGTCTTAATCTCCAAAAAGCTTAGTATTTCATCTGAAGAAAATCAAATCTATATAAGAAATATTATTCTTGAAATATGGAGAAAAGAGGCTAAGGAGTATTTGCCCAAGAGAGTAGAAGCATTAGCTGTAGACCATGATTTTAACTATCAAAAACTAACTATTAAAAATACTAAAACAAGATGGGGGAGTTGCTCTTTTGATAATAATATAAATCTCTCACTACATTTAATGAGAATTTCTAATGAGTTAATTGATTATGTTATTTTACATGAACTTGTACACACAAAGGTAAAGAACCATAGTTCAAAATTCTGGGAAACTTTAGAAAAACATTGTCCAAATTCTAAAATTCTAGATAAAGAACTGAAAAAATATAGTTTAAGAATTTTTTAGTTGTTATAAAAACCTTTCATGAGAAGAGCTGCACTAGAAGGGTTTGTTGCCAAGGGAACATCATGAACATCGCACAACCTCATAAGCATTGAAATGTCAGGTTCGTGAGGATGCTTTTCCAACGGGTCTCTAAAAAATATTACCATATTACAAGTGCCATCTGCAACTTTTGCCGCTATTTGAGCATCTCCTCCAAGTGGCCCTGATAGCAAAGCAGTAACTTTAAAACCAGCTTTTTTTACTTTTTCGCCAGTAGTTCCCGTTGAAATTAATTCTATTTCATTTTTATGCAAAATATCAGACTGTTCATTTATAAACTGAACCATTTCTGCTTTTTTTCCATCGTGAGCAATTATTGCAATTATCATAATTAATTTTGAATTTAAAACTATAAACTATAAATGTTATTCTCTTGTTTAGAATGTTAACCTTACGTTAATTATTTATAAAATACCAGCTCCCTGTCTTATCAATACTGGACTTTCCGAAGTTAAGTCTATAATTGTTGAAGCAACATTTTTACCGTATCCATAGTTAATTACTGCGTCAACATTATTTTCGAATTTTTCAAAAATAGCAAGTGGGTCAGTAGTATATTTTATGATATGATCTTCATCATTTACGCTTGAACAAACCAAAGGATGATTTAATTCTTCAACAAGAGTTTTTATAAATTTGTGATCTGGAACCCTTATTCCAATTTCTTTTTTATTAGTTTGAAAAATTTTAGACACACTATTATTAGCATTTAAAATGAATGTAAATGGTCCTGGAAGCGCATTTTTAAGTCTTTTAAAGGTTTTTCTATCAAATGGCTTAGTGAATTTAGAAATTTCCTTTAAATCTTGACATATCAAAGAAAAGTTAGCATTTTTTAATTTTATTTTTTTGATTTTAGCCAATCTTTCAAGTCCTTTTTTACTTTTCATACTAATTGCAAAGGCATATATAGTGTCTGTAGGAATTACAATAAGCCCGTCATTGTTTAGAATTTTAATGATTTTTTGAATTACTCTTAAATCAGGATCTTGGGCAACAACATTAATAAGCATAATTATTTATCCATTAACTTTTTTAAAGTCGGATAAAAATTTAGCCAAACCAATATCTGTCAAAGGATGGTTTAAAAGTGCAGTTATTGCGCTTAACGGACCTGTCATAACATCTGCACCAATTTCAGCACATTGTATAATATGCATTGGATGTCTAACAGATGCAGCTAATATTTCAGTTTCAAACAAATAATTATCATAAATCCCTCTTATTTGAGCAATTAAATCCATTCCGTCAGTACTAACATCATCTAATCTACCAATGAATGGAGAAACATAAGTAGCACCAGCTTTTGCTGCTAGCAACGCTTGTCCAGCGGAAAATATTAAGGTACAATTGGTTTTTATTCCTTTGTCAGAAAAATATTTTATTGCCTTAATCCCATCTTTAATAATCGGTACTTTAACTACTATATTAGAATGAAGTTTCGCTAAAGCTTCGCCTTCTTTCACCATTCCATCAAAGTTTGTAGAAATAACTTCAGCACTTACATCGCCATCAACTATGTTACATATTTTTTTATAGTGATCAATAATATTTTTCTCACCTGAAATTCCTTCTTTTGCCATCAACGAAGGGTTAGTAGTAACACCATCTAAAATCCCTAAATCCTGAGCTTCTTGGATCATTTTAAGGTTTGCAGTATCTATAAAAAATTTCATTTATTTATTTTAATATGTTTAGCACGAAAGTAATGATATTTAAAAAAATGTTACGATAAAATTAATAGTAGTTGCTAACAATTAATTAGAGAAATATATGCATTCACATTTACAAGAGTTGGTATAATGAATACAATGGAATGAAACATTACATTTTCCCCCCCATATTTTACCTAAATTTTCAATAGGTTTTAGTCCGAATTTTGAGTTTAATTTTCCCGCAGGAGTATTGTTCTTAACTTTCCATGCGTAAGCAGACACTTTTTCTTTTCCTGTTGTTTTTTCTTTAAAGTAAAATGATAAGAGACTTGTTCCTATTTTTTTTCTTTGCCAATCTTTAGCAATGGCTATACTGTCAATAATTATGGTTTTAATACTTTTCTTTACAATTAGAAAACCAATAATTTCACCTTTGTAAAAAGCAATTATTTTATCAATTTTTTTATAAATAAAATATTCATTAGAATGATATCCTATTCCAAATACTGAATTTGAAATTTTGACGCATTGATGTAAATGGGAGGGATTTAAATTCTTTATTTCTTTTATTTCAAAAGACATTTAAAATAAAAGATACAAAAAATGGGCAAGCTACTCATATCGCACCGCTACAACCGTTTACCCTTGCTATGTTCCCATCCTGGGGGATTAAACAGGAGCTGGTCGTATGAGACTTGCCCACAGCAAATGTAGAATATTATTTATTCTTTTTAAAGATTTTGATGAAATTTAGTTCCAATTATAGTACCAATAACTAATCCTGTAAGTTCTGTGCCAAACAAACCAGTATTTTCACTTTTCGAAGTGTTATTATTTTTATCATAAATCCATTTTTTTTCTGGATTGAATAACGTTAAGTTAGCTCTATGACCATTTTTGATGATTGGGACTTCACATTGTAAAATAGTTCTTGGATTAATAGACATACATTGTACAATTTTTTCAATCCCAAGAAAATCTTTTAAATAAGTTAGTGCAAGTGGAAAGCAAATTTGAGTTCCTATAGTTCCAAAAGGAGAAAGATTGAATTCTACTTCTGTGATTTCTTTTTCGTTAGGCTGATGATATGATGTAATTACATCAATAACTCCACTTTTTACTCCTTCAATAAGTGCATTCCTGTCAGCCTTTGTTCTTAGTGGTGGAAGTATTTTAAATTTATTTTCGAATTGATCAAGAATTTCTTCATCGAAAAGAAGGTGATATATTGATGTGCCACAACTTAGATTATTTTGAGTTTTTTTTGCAATTTTAATTTGATCAACACTATTTTTAGATGATAATATATTAAAATGTAATCTACCATCATGGTATTTATTAATCATCATGTCTCTACTTATCATTAACTCTTCAGAAAGACTAGGTATTCCATCAAGACCAAGCTTAGTAGATACAACTCCTTCATTTATTAAACCTTTTGGAGCTATTGTTTCATCATAAGGAAATGATATGATTAGCGCATTAAAGTTTTTGGCGTAAAGTAATGCTCTGGAAAATAAACCACTATGAATTACTGGTCTTGTATTGTCTGTAAAAGCCAGAGAACCAGCAGTATACATATCATACATTTCTGATAATTGCTCTCCCTTACTATCCTTTGATAAACTTCCATATGGTATAACTTCGATACCAAATTCTTTACTTGAGTTAATGCAAAAAAGAATATCGCTTTTTTGATCCCTTGATGGATCAATTGTCGGCTGAAGACCTATCCCAGTAAAACCACCTGAAATTGCAGATTTATATCCTGAATTTAATGTCTCTTTTTGTTCGTTTCCAGGTTCTGGAAAATCTACAGAGAAATCAAAAAGACCAGGACAAATATGAAGATTGTCTGATTCAATTATTTCAACATTTAAATCTGTAATATTATCCTTAATACTACTAATTACTCCATTTTCTAAAAGAATGTCTTTTTTAGTATTATTATAATTAGAATTAGAGTCTACAATTATTGCATTTTTAATTAAAATTGAGGACATATTACGATATATTTTTAATTATTATAATTTCTAAAATTAGGATTATTATAGCTAAATAAATAAAATATATCCAATATTCAAGATTATTATTTTTATTTATCAAGACATTAGGATAGTTATTTTCTTTTGCGTTCCAGTATTTAATTTGATTTTCAAGATCTAAGTTTTTCAGTTGATTTATAAATTCCTTTTTTTCAAAAAACGTCATTTTTGACTCACTTTTAACATTATTTATAGAAAAACAATCTATTATACTATCCTCATTAAGAATATAATATTGTCCTGTAGATTCTATATTGTTTTCTATATATGCAAAAGAAGCACCCAAATTATTTCTTATTAATGGAAAAAATGATAATGTTGGGTCCGTGACTTTATTAGTAATTTGGACTTTTCCATTTTGTTGAATATTGGATTTAAGTTCTATACTTTTTACATTATCAATTGAAATTTGTCTGATTAAATCGTTAGATGATTCCTCTTTAATTCTTAAAAAAATTGGAACAAAAAGAGCATGGTTTCTAAAATTACTTGTCTCTAAACTCAAATTTGAACTTAATAAGTAAATTTGGTTTTCTCTAAATAAGTATTTTGATAATAAAGGATCTCCACTATTAAATTTTGCTAGTGTTTTAACACTGTTAGAATTATCTACCATTAAATATCTGTTGAAGTAGGGTAGGTCTAAATTTTCATTGTAATTAGAAAAAATATTTTTAAAGAAATTTAAATCAATTGATTCTAAATCTAAATCAACTTTAGATTTAATTAATGAAGAAGACTTAATATTTATAAGTTTAAATAACTTGTTGTATCTGGATTCTTTATTTAAAGAAGGAATAAATAGTATATTATTTTTATTATTTGATTTTAATAAATCATTAATAAGCTTATCACTTATTTTAGATAATTCATTTATTATTATTAAATCTCCATTTAAATCTTGAGAGCTATAGCCATTTTTAATGTCAATATTTATGAACTGAGTTTTTTCAACAGATTCAAATAATCTTTGAATGGATTTATTTGATTTATTTTCGCCATCATGAATATTTACTACTTTAAATTTGTCGTTTATAGTATAGGAGAAGTAATATTTATCATCAAATCTTAGATCATTACTTTGAGGGGAAATAATATTTATTTCTCCATTTTTTATCCCTTTAGTATTTACTGCATAAATAAATTTAATTATTTTAACTTCTTTAGACTTTACTTTATTAAAAGATTGATTTAAAACCTCATCAGTATTTATTTTTAATCTAGTTTGAAATTCAATTTCATTATTTGAATGATTGTTAATTTTTATATATAAGTTTTCATTTTTATTTACTTCTCTATTACTATTTTCAAACCATACTGAATCAATAGAAATATTGTTATTAGAATTAGATGTGTATTGAATAATATTAATAGTACCTAACTTTTTATTGATTAATTTATTTTCTAAATCAAAAATATTCTTTTGAAGATCTGTAAACCAAAATGAATTTATAGATTTTCCATTAAATTGTTCTTTTTGAATCTCTATTAAATCAGATATCCTTAAGTTAAAAGGAGAATGTTGGATGTTTATTATCTCTCTTTTGATTTCATTTTTATTGATTGCATATTGATAATTTTCATTTTTATTATTAGTTGTTAAAACATATTTAGTTTTATCAGGAAGATTATCTATTAATTTCAGGGCATCATCTTTTACAGCTTCAAGAAGAGACTGATTTTTATTATTCCTACTCATTGAAAATGAATTATCTATATAAATCCCTATTGAAGACGAATTTGCTAAGTCAATTAATTTATCATCTTTCCTGTAAGGAAAACAAAATGCTATTACTATAGATGATACAAGTAACATTCTGGAAATGAGTAGTAAAATATTTTTTAATTCAGATTTTCTTTTATTTTTTTGCTCAATACTTTTTAATAAAGAAACATCTGAAAAAAATATTGTTTCGTGCTTTTGTAAATTAAAAAGATGTATGAATATTGGGACAATATTCAAAAGTAATGCCCAAAGAAATTCAGGATATAATAAGTTCATTAAAAGTTAAATTTAAACATTATAATTAGATTAACTTAAATTTAGAATCAATTCCTAATCCAAATAGTGCAAAATCATATTTTACAGGATCTTTAGAATCAAATTTTAGTAAAGAAATATCTAATTCTTGAACAGCTTTATTATCATTTTGTCTTCTTTTTATTAAATTAAATTTTCTTGCAGTTCTTCCGCTATGAATGTCTAATGGACATGATAGAAATGATGGTGATATTCCTTTCCACAAACCAAAGTCGA
>Ga0213869_10000889_pt1 | contig 23010 bp, 13 predicted proteins | sample PICome_10_FD_160083 | JGI IMG/M metagenome (GOLD analysis project Ga0213869, IMG submission 160083) | Coastal seawater microbial communities near Pivers Island, North Carolina, United States - PICO132 | ecosystem: Environmental > Aquatic > Marine > Coastal | place: USA: North Carolina...
GCTAGTGGAAACTGGTCATGTACGCCTGTTACAGATAATTCTAGTTATGCCAATAGACTATGGGACCTCAGCACCAATCAACTTACAGTATCTGGTTTAGTTTACGGAAGTTGTGATCCATGTCCAGCACCTTCAACAGACTTAGTGATTACTACTGAGGTATGTGGAGCTACAGATAGCAATACAGTAGTAAGGTTAACCGGTCCATTTTGGGGTTGGAATCCAACAGGAGGACCAACAGCGTTAAATAATGGAGATGGTACTTTCACCTTTACGTTATCACCAGCGCCAACAGCAGATATGGAATATTTATTTGTATTGGATGGAGTACAAGAAGATATGGTAGCGTCAGGTACCGCTAGTGGAAACTGGTCATGTACGCCTGTTACAGATAATTCTAGTTATGCCAATAGACTATGGGACCTCAGCACCAATCAACTTACAGTATCTGGTTTAGTTTACGGAAGTTGTGATCCATGTCCAGGGTCACCACCACCTGGTGGAACTATTCAAGGTACTTGGAAACTAAATTCACAATCAAATGCAATAGGAATTGGACCAAATCAAGGTGATATTTCATGGTGGTCAATTGATATTAATGGTGGAGGACCAAGTTCTAGACCATGTCAATATGATGATTCTATAACATTTTATGCTGATGGAACATTTGATCATTTTATGGACAGTCTCACTTGGATTGAAAGCTGGCAACCCGGTTCACCTGTTGAAGGATGTGGTTTCCCTATTGCACCTCATAACGGAGGTCTTAATACATATTCTTATTCAAATGATGAGTTAACAGTTTATGGAAGTGGAGCACATCTTGGCTTGGCAAAAGTTCATAACGGTGGGGAAGATGGAATGCCTGTAGGAGATTCCATTGTTTATCAAGTAGCATTTTCAGGACAAAATAATGAAATTGCAACTATAGATATTAGTTTCCCAAATGCTGGAGGAGTAAATGGTTTAGGTTGGTGGAGATTTATTTATACCAGAACTGTAAATAATCCTGCTCCGCCAGTATCAACTGATCTTGTGATTACTACAGAGGTTTGTGGAGCTACAGATAGTAATACAGTATTAATGTTAACTGGTCCATTTTGGGGTTGGAATCCAACTGGAGGACCAACAGCATTGAATAATGGAGACGGTACGTTTACATTTACCTTATCGCCAGCACCATCAGCAGATATGGAATATTTATTTGTTTTGGATGGAGTACAGGAAGATATGGTCGCATCTGGAATAGCTGATAGTAATTGGTCATGTACACCAGTAACAGATTATTCTACTTATGCCAACAGACAATGGTTAACTACTGATCCACTTTCATTATCTGGTTTAGTCTACGGAACTTGCGATCCATGTCCACCCCCACCATCCACTGATCTTGTGATTACTACAGAAGTTTGTGGAACTACAGACAGTAATACAGTATTAATGTTAACTGGTCCATTTTGGGGTTGGAATCCAACAGGAGGACCAACAGCGGTAAATAATGGAGATGGTACTTTTACGTTTACTTTTTCACCAGCGCCATCAGCAGATATGGAGTATAAATTTATTTTGGATGGAGTTCAGGAAGATATGGTAGCGTCAGGTACAGCTAGTGGAAACTGGGGATGTACACCAGTAACAGATTATTCTACTTATGCCAATAGACAATGGTTAATGACAGATCCACTTATTTTAGATGGTTTAGTTTATGGAAGTTGTGATTCATGTTCATATGTTCCACCTGCGCCAACCTATTATGATGTAACTTATTCTGTAAATACCGCTAACATGTCTGTTCCAGTTGGGCCAAATGGAATATATGTTGGGGGAGCAATTTATGGAGTTGCTACATCGGCAATGGCATTTCAGTTATCTGATCCAGATGGTGATGGTATTTGGACTGGTACTGATTCAATTCTCTCAACAACAGTAGGTAATTATACTTTACTAAATAGCCCAACTAGTTCTACTGATTTTGGAGCAAAAGAAGATCTTAATGGTCTTCCTTGTGCAGATGCTGCGAATAATAACGATAGAATTTTGCCTACTATTAATGGTGACACAACTTTATTACATTGTTTTGGTACATGTGATACTGATGGAACTTGCCCTCTTCCTCCATCACCTGTTAATATTACTTTTCAAGTTGATATGACTTTATCGCCTTATTCAGGTACGCCTATTTTAAGAGGAAGTTGGAATTGGGGAGGAAATGGTGATTTGATGACAGATGCCAATGGTGATAATATTTGGGAATTCACAAAATTATTTACATCATCACCTGGAGCAGTTTATGAGTATATTTATTCAGTTGATACTGGAGGAACTCAAGGTTTTGATGTAACTGAACAAAATGATCCTTTAGGACCATGTACTAATGGTAATTCTCAGTACACTAACAGGGTGCTTTCAATACCAAGTTTAGATTCTATTTTAGGTGTTGTTTGTTTTGAAAGTTGTGAATCATGTAGATTATCGGTTGTATCAATTTGTGATAGCAGTTACTTGTGGAACGGAGTGAATTACAATATGACTGGAATTTATATTGATACTATTCAGAGTTCTTTGGGCCAAGATAGTATTGTTAATTTAGATCTTACAATTAATAATGGATCATCTTTAACGGTTCCATTAATGGAGTGTGATTCATTTATTTGGGACGGAGTAACGTATGATTCAACTGGTTTATATACTAATGTTTATCAAGGTGTCAATGGCTGTGATAGTACTGTAACTCTAGACTTAATGATTTACAGTGTATCTGCTTCAATTGATACAACTGGTGGTGATTTAGTTGCTAGTGGAGGGTTAAGTTATTTATGGAATACAGGAGATACTAGTTCTACTATTACACCAGATACTAATGGGGTATATACAGTTGTAATTTTAGACAGCAATGGATGTGCTGATACGGCTTCATATAATGTGACTTACATTAGTTCAACTGGTATTTGGGATAATTTAAGTAGTTCAATTAGTTTATATCCGAATCCTGTAAATGATATACTAAATATTTCGTCAAGTGGTAATATTAAATCATTAGAAATTAAGGATCTTTTAGGTAGGGTAATTTATTCCAGTTTGGAATTAAACTCTAATAATATTTCTTTAAATACATCCTCATTTAGTAATAACGTTTATATGGTAAGTTGTATAGTCAACGATCAATTAATTGTTAATAAAATTATTATTAGTCGTTAAAATTGGTTTTATTTTATTATTTTTGAAAAAAAGAGCATCCTAAAATTGCTCTTTTTTTTATTTAAAAAAAATAATTTTATGAAAAACTATATTACCCTTTTTGCGTTACTTATAACAGCATCTATTAATGCTCAAAACCCAGGAACAAAAACAATTTTTACGGAAAATTTCGGTTTTTTAGATACTAATGAAAGTATTTCTGCTAATTCAAGTATTTATTCACATACCGGTACTGGAGATTTTATACATAAAATAATTAATACTCAGGGTGCTTCTAACTCTAAATGCTTTGGTCAGTTAGATTCTTCCGGTACTAGTTCAGCATCATTAGATATACAATTATATGGGGGTAATACATATGAATATAAGGCATTTGTTAAAACTATTCAAAGTAGACTATTTGTTAGTTTAAGAATTAATGTTGGTGGACTTGATGTTGCAATATCTGACTGTACATCTGTTAATGGTGTTTGGGAAGAACTTACATGTACATATACACCTTCTCAAGATGAAATTGCAACTTTAATGTTTGTTAAGACTGCAGGATATCGTGCAAATATTGACAAAATTAAAGTCATATGTACTTCATGCTCTGATAAAAACTTAGTTTTTGATTTTCGTGATTCTAAGGAAGGTTTTATTAACGGTGGTGGATGTAATCTTTTTATCGGAAATGATGGATTCATAATGAAGGCAACAGGACCTGTAGTTGCTGTTGCAAGGTCTGGAACTAATGATTCTACTTCTAATTTAGATTTAAGCACATCTTATTATAACAGAGCCAGAATAACGTTTAAAACACCATATCCGTCTCATCAAGCTGGTAATGGAAAGTTGTTTTTTCATTCTCTTGCTGGTGGTAATGCGCCATTTGCTACTTTTAATTTCCCAAGAGATCCATCAAATACATCGACTTATCAAACTGTAGAAATTGATCTATCTGCTGCTCCAGCAGCTGGTACTTATAGCGGAGATATTGCTAGATTAGGGGTAAGAGCCCCCTGGGGTATTAACCAAAATGGTAGAACTGGAGATACCTGTTATTGGCAAAAGTTAGAATTATTTTATCAACTTCCTTTAGCAGCTGATTTCTCTGCTAGTGATTCTACTTTTTGCCAAGGAAGTACAGTTACTTTCACAGACTTATCTTCAGGAACACCAACATCTTGGGCATGGGACTTTGGCGACGGTACTACTTCTGGTTTACCAGACCCAACTCATACTTATAATACAGTTGGAACTTATGATGTTTCTCTCACAGTTACTAATAGTACTGGAAGCGAAAGCGAAACTAAAACTGGTTTTATTACAGTTAATGCATTGCCAACAATTAATGCTGGAGCTGATCAAGCTGTTTGTACTGGAGATACTGTAATTCTAAATGGAACTGGTGCAACGACTTATATTTGGGATAATGGTGTAACTGATGGAACTGCATTCACTCCAAGTGCAACTACTACTTACACAGTTACTGGAGCCGATGCTAATAATTGTACCGCAACAGATCAAGTTGATATTACTGTGAATAATTTACCAACAGTATCAGCTGGAGCTGATCAAGCTGTTTGTCAAGGTAGTTCTGTTATTTTAAATGCTAGTGGAGCTACAAATTATTCGTGGGATAATGGTGTTTTAAATGGGGTTGATTTTATACCAACTTCAACAGCTATATACACAGTTATTGGAACAGGTAATAACGGATGCACAGCAACAGATTCGCTAGATATTACAGTAAATGCATTACCAACAGTTGTTGCCGGACCTGGTCAAACAGTTTGCGAAGGTAGCTCAGTTGTTTTAAATGCTAGTGGAGCAACAACTTTTTCTTGGGATAACTCAGTAGCTAATGGAATTACTTTCATTCCTAGTTCTACAACAACTTATACAGTTGCTGGAACAGATGTTAATGGATGTGTTAATACATCTACAGTAGATATTACAGTAAATCCTAAACACTATATTATTTCAATCATTGGCTTATGTGTAGGTGATAGTATCTTTGCCGGTGGAACATACCAGAAAGTTAACGGAGTGTACTATGATTCTCTTTCTAATTCAGCCGGATGTGATAGTATAATTGAAACTGAATTAACAATTGACACATTAATTATAGTTAATCTTCCCTTAAATATCTGTAGTGGAGATAGTTTATTAATTAATGGAAATTATGAATTAGTAAGTGATACTTTCTATAACAATACACTAAGTTCAGGTGGTTGTGATAGTTTGACCATTACTTCTTTGACTGTTAGTAATCCAACTACTGGAACTGATAACCAAACAGCTTGTGACAGTTTTACATGGATTGATGGAAATTCATATACATCTTCAAATAATACAGCTTTTTTCACTTTACAAAATTCTTCAGGTTGTGATAGTTTAGTAACGTTAGATCTTGTAATTAATAACTCAAATATGGGTGTAGATATCCAAACAAGTTGTGATAATTTTACATGGATTAATGGAAATTCATATACATCATCCAACAATACCGCTACATTCACATTACAAAACTCTGCAGGTTGTGATAGTTTAGTGACGTTAGATCTTGTAATTAATAATTCATCTTCATCAACTTTACCAATTACTGCTTGTAATTCATTTGTATGGAACGGAATGACTTATGACTCTTCTGGAACCTATACTAATGTTTATCAAAATGTTGATGGTTGCGACAGTTCAATAACATTAGACCTTACAATTAATAATGGATCAACATCTACTGTTTCAATTTCAGCATGTAATTCATTTGAATGGGACGGAACGACTTACGATTCAACAGGCTTTTATACCAAAAATTATACAGATGTTAATGGTTGTGATAGTATTGTAACTTTAGATTTATTGATTTATTTTATTCAAGCTACTATTGATACAATTAGTGGTGATTTAGTTGCTAGTGGAGGGTTGAGTTACCTATGGAATACTGGCGCCACTAATTCAACTATTACACCAGATACTAATGGACTTTATGTTGTTGTAGCAACAGGTGCTAATTTATGTGCTGACACAGCTACATTTAATGTCACATATGTTAATTCTACAGGTGTTTTAGATAATTCAATTAGTACAATTAGTATATATCCAAATCCTGTAAATGATATGCTAAATATTTCATCTAGTGATAATATAAAATCATTAGAAGTGAAAGATTTATTAGGAAGAATTGTTTATTCGAGTTTAGATATAAATTCTAAAAGCATATCGTTGAATACTTCTAATTTTAGTAATAATGTTTATTTGTTAAGTTTTTTTATAAATGATAAGTTAGTTATTAAAAAGATTATTATCAGTCATTAAAAATTAATAAAATATTGTATTTTTAAAGAGCAAATTAATTTGCTCTTTTTTTTGTTTAAAAAATACGTTATGAAAATATTTAGAACTTTAGTTGCGTTACTTTTCTGTGTTTCAATAAATGCACAAACGACTTATACTGTTAATACAGGGTCATATTATTATACTCCAACTTTATTAACGATAGATGTTGGAGACTCAGTTATTTGGATTAATGATGGGGGTTATCATGATGTAAACGGGGATATTAATTCTATAACAGGTCAGCCATTTAATAATCCGGTAACTTTTGATTCTCCAACAACTAGTTCAGTTGGAGCAGTTATTTTTGCATATAAGTTTACCGTAGCTGGGACTTATAATTATGATTGTTCGGTTGGTTCACATGCATCAGCTGGAATGGTTGGAAGCGTAACTGTTAACGCAATAAGTACATCTAATCCTGATTTAGCGCTTCAGGGGGTTCTGGATTTACATGGTGGTTCATCAACAAGTTTATATGGATCGCTGGATGGTAAAGCTGTACATCTAAAAGCAAGTGCTAATATTCCAGATTTAAGTATTTACTCACTTGATGTAGTTTCAAATGGAGGAGGATCTTTAAACCCATCTTCCTTTGTGCTGTCTGGTTCAGCTAATGCTGGTGACGATATATTAGTTTATAGAATTGGAAATGGCGATAGCTCTGCAAATTTCTTTAGTGATTATTTTGGGTCATGCTATTCTAATTTTGATACTACATTTATAACCTCAATTATGACTCAAAACGGAGACGATCCGATAGCTTTATTTATGAATAATGTATTGATAGATTCTTTAACATATTCTGGAAATCCAATTTTGTCAGGAGTATTTTCAGGAGATCCTTATGAAGATTCGTGGGCTTACAGAGATTCAGCTGGAACATGGCAATTTGGAGGAGAAGATTGTGATCAAGATGGTACTTACACGGTAGATTCTTCTAACTGTCCATATCCTTTTTGCGTTGTTTCACCTCCAACACCTGGGAATTTAACCTTTACAGCTATAATGGATTTAACAACTCCAACAGGGAGTACAACTAGTGGTAAAGCGTTAATGTTAACAGCAAATCAAAATATTTCTGATTTAAGCACTTATGGATTTGGATGTGCACAAAATGGTGGTGGTTCAGATGGTGAAGAATTTACATTTCCAAGTATTAGTATTAATGCAGGACAACATGTTATAGTTTGTAGAGATAGTTTAGCTTTATCAAATTACTTTGATGGTTGTTTAGAACAATTTCCTGGCTCTTTATATCCAAATCTAATTTTGGAAAGTTCTAGTGAGCCTAGTGGAAATGGAAATGACGCCTACGAATTATTTTTTAATGGAAATGTAATTGAAACTTTTGGTGATATTGTACACTCATATGGCACGGGTGGATTTACAGATTTACCATGGGCTTATAGAGATTCGTGGGCTTGGAAAGATACAGCTTCATCAAATGTAGGTAATTGGGTTTATGGAGGAGATAATTGCTCTGATTCATCCACAACAACTCAAACTTCAAATTGTCCTTTTCCACTTTGTAGTGCTGGACCAGCTGTTTTAGCAGATTTTTCTGCTAGTAACTCTAATATTTGCGAAGGAAATTCCGTTAATTTTATTAATCTTAGTTCTGGGGCAACAAATTATTCTTGGGATTTTGGAGATGGCAATATTTCAAATTTACAAACCCCATCACATATATATAATGTTGCAGGAATTTACAATGTCTCCCTAATAGCTAACTCTGGTGGAACTTTCGACACTATAATAAAAACTAGTTTTATTACTGTTAATTTACTCCCAACAGTATCAGCAGGAGCTGACCAAGTTATTTGTGATGGAGGAGCTGTAACACTTTTAGGTTCTGGAGCAACGACTTATACTTGGGACAACGGTATAACTGATGGAACTATTTTCACCCCAACTGCTACTAATACTTACACAGTAACTGGAACAGATGCTAATGGTTGCTTAGGAACAGACGCAGTAAATGTTACTGTCAATACTAATTACTACAATATAATTCCTACAAGCTTATGTACTGGAGACAGCATCTTGGCTGGTGGTGCTTACCAAAAAGTGAGTGGAACTTTTTATGATTCTCTTTTCTCTACAGCTGGTTGTGATAGTGTTACTGAAACTATTTTAACCGTTTCTTCCCAAATTACATTTAACCTCTCTTTAAGTGTGTGTTATGGAGATAGCGCATTGATTAATGGAAATTATGAACTAGCAAGTGGAACTTTTTATGACACTTCGCAGAGCGTTCTTGGTTGTGATAGTATAACTATTACCAATTTTATAGTAGAATCATTAACTTCCAATAGTGAAACAATTATCATTTGTCAAGGTGATAGTTTGTTTTTATATGGGGCTTATCAAACTATAGCTGGAAATTATGTTGATATACTTTCATCTAATGGATGTGATAGTATTTTAACAACTAACTTAATAGTTAATTCTGAATTTATTAGTAATGTATCAGAAAATATATGTCAAGGAGACAGTATGTTTTTAGGTGGATTTTTTCAGAAATTAGCTGGTGATTATGTAGATTCACTTATATCTTCTAATGGATGTGATAGTATTGTAAATACAACATTGAACGTAAATAATTTACCAACAGTGATTGCTGGAGTTGATCAAAGTCTTTGTAATGGAGATTCACTAACCCTTCTAGGCTCTGGAGCAAATACATATATTTGGAATAATGGAGTTATAAATGGATTGGCTTTTTTACCAACAGTAACAACAACATATTTAGTTACTGGAACCGACGTCAATGGTTGTACTAATACAGATTCAATTGACATCACTTTAAATGCTTTGCCATCTGTAAACGCAGGGCCAGATCAAATTATATGTGAAGGCGATCAAGTTAATTTTGAGTTTAATAATGCTTTAATTCTTCAGGGAGTTTTAGATTTACACGGGTCTTCAAATAGCTTATACTCTGGAACAGATGGCAAAGCAGTACATTTAAAAGCCAATGCTAATATTGTCGATCTGAGTGTTTATTCTCTTGATGTGATTTCAAATGGTGGTGGTTCATTTAATCCTAGTGAATATGTACTTTCTGGTTCAGCAAATGCTGGCGATGATATCTTACTTTACAGAGTAGGTAGTGGTGATAGTTCAGCAACTTTTTTTAGTGATTATTTTGGAACATGTTATTCAAACTTTGAAGTTTTAATTCCCTCTAGCTCTAGCTTTCCTGGTGGTAATGGAGATGATCCAGTAGCATTATTTTTAAATAATCAAATAATAGATTCCTTAACATACTTAGGAAATCCTATTCTTTCAGGTCCATTTCCAGGCGATCCATATGATGATTCGTGGGCTCACAGGGATTCAAACGGAGTTTGGCAATTTGGTGGAAAAGATTGTGATGTTGACGGGACATATATTGTAGATTCTTCAGCTTGTCCTTATCCAATATGTAGTGAAGTGCCGATTACATTTTCAGGACTTACAAATGGATCGACAACTACTTGGGACAATAGCATAACTACTGGAACTGCTTTTACTCCAGCTATTACTGGATCTTACAATGTTACAGCAACAAATGTTAATGGATGTTCAGCAACTGATCAAATTACAATTACTGTAAACACATTACCAATAGTTAATGCAGGAGCCGATCAATCTATTTGTGAAGGAGAATCTGTAACTCTTACAGCTTCTGGAGCAACAACATATTCTTGGGATAATGGAGTTACTAATGGAGCTGCTTTAACTCCAACTGCAACAACAATTTATACAGTTACTGGAACAGATACTAATGGATGTTCTAATACAGACCCATTAAGTGTCTCAGTAAATTCTAAACACTATATTATTTCAACTATTGGTTTATGTACTGGCGATAGTATGTTCATTGGTGGAGGGTATCAGTTATCTAGTGGAATATTTTATGATTCACTCTTGACATCTACAGGTTGTGATAGTATAATTGAAACGGATTTAACTATTTCATCACAAATTACAGTTAATCTTACTTTAAGTATTTGTGAAGGTGACAGTACATTAGTTAATGGAAACTATGAATTAGCAACTGGCACTTTTTATGATACTACGCTAAGCCTTGGAGGTTGTGATAGTGTTACAATCACTAGTTTATCTGTTCTTCCAGCATTAACTACTTTAACAGCTAGCATATGTCCTGGAGATAGTTTATTGATAGGAAGTTTATACCAAACATCAGCTGGTTTGTATGTTGACACCCTTGTTTCATCAGCTGGTTGTGATAGTATTGTCACGGTTGATTTAACTTTATATAGTTCTTCAGCCACAATTGATTCATTAGGTGGTGATTTAGTTGCTAGCGGAGGGATAACTTACTTATGGAATACTGGTGCTACTAATTCAACTATTACTCCAGATACTAATGGTGTTTATTCTGTAGCAGTGACTGATATAAATGGATGTGTAGCTACAGCTTCATTTAATGTTACATATATTACTTCTACAGTTATTATGAATAATTCAATTAGTAAAATAAGTTTATATCCAAATCCTGTAAACGAAATGTTAAATATATCTTCAACTGATAATATAAAATCATTAGAAATTAAAGATATTTTAGGAAGGGTAATTTATTTCGATTCTAAAATAAATTCTACAAATACTTCTGTAAGTACCTCTAGCTTTAGCAATAATATTTATACTGTAAGTTGCTTAATTAACGATAAATTAATAGTCAAAAAGATTGTTATTAGTCACTAAGGATTAATAAAATTTTGTAATTTTATTATAGAAATAATATTGCTTATTTTTTTAAATAATTAAAAAACATGAAAATATTCAAAACTTTTATTACCCTACTTGTTTGCTTCACATTAAATGCACAAACGACTTACACTGTCAATACAGGATCGTATTATTATACACCAACTACATTAACTATTAATGTTGGTGACTCAGTAATTTGGATTAATGATGGGGGTTTTCATGACGTAAACGGGAATATTAATTCTATAACTAATCAGCCATTTAATAATCCGGTAACTTTTGATTCTCCATCAACTAGTACAATTGGTGCAGTTATTTTTGCATATAAATTTTCAGTCCCAGGAACGTATAATTACGACTGTTCAGTAGGCTCACATGCATCAGCTGGAATGGTAGGGAATGTAATTGTAAATGGACAATCGTCGCCTCCATCACTAACATTAACAGCTATAATGGATTTAACAACTCCTGCAGGTGGAAATACAGGAAAAGCAATAATGCTAACAGCTAATCAAAGTATATCTGATTTAAGTACTTATGGATTTGGAAGTGCAGGAAACGGAGGAGGTTCTGACGGTGAAGAATATACATTTCCAAGTATTAGTATTAATGCAGGCCAACATGTTATAGTTTGTAGAGATAGTTTAGCCTTGTCAAATTACTTTGATGGTTGTTTAGAACAATTTCTTGGCTCTTTATATCCTAATGTAATTTTGGAAAGTTCTAGTGAACCTACTGGAAATGGAAATGATGCCTACGAATTATTTTTTAACGGGACTGTAATTGAAACCTTTGGTGATATTGTACATCAATACGGTACTGGTGGATTTACAGATTTATCATGGGCTTACAGAGATTCGTGGGCTTGGAAAGATACAGCTTCATTAAATGTAGGTAACTGGGTTTATGGCGGTGATAATTGTTCTGATGGTTCTACTACAACTCAAACTTCAAGTTGTCCTTTTCCTTTGTGTGCACCAACGCCACCGCCGTCTCCTGGTAATTTAAATTTTACAGCTATAATGGATTTAATAACTCCAATTGGAGGTAACTCAGGTGGTAAAGCAGTAATGTTTACAGCAAATCAAAATATTTCTGATTTAAGCACTTATGGATTTGGAAGTGCAGGAAACGGAGGCGGTTCTGACGGTGAAGAATATACATTTCCAAATATTAGTATTAGTTCAGGTCAACATATTATTGTTTGTAGAGATAGTTTGGCTTTGTCAACCTACTTTAATGGTTGTTTAGAACAATTTCCTGGTTCTTTATACTCCAACCTAATTATTGAAGATACTATTGAGCCCACAGGAAATGGAAATGATGCTTACGAATTGTTTTTTAATGGAAATGTAATTGAAACTTTTGGAGATATTGTACATGCATTTGGCACGAGTGGATTTACAGATTTACCATGGGCTTACAGAGGATCTTGGGCTTGGAAAGATACAGCTGCACCGAATGTAGGTAACTGGGTTTATAACGTTGATAATTGTTCTGACTCTTCTTCAACAACACAAACTTCTGCTTGCCCTTTTCCACTTTGTGTTGGTCTACCACTAACATCTTTTGATAATAATTTATCGAGTGATATTTTAATTTACCCAAATCCATCATCAGGTATATTAAATATTTTTTCAAGTACTGAAATTAAACAATATTCAATATTTAATATTTCAGGACAATTGTTACTTAGAAAATTAGTGAACTTAAAAGAAATTACTTTAGAACTAACAAATCTTGAGAACGGAACGTATTTTTTAAATTTTACAACAAATAATTCATTAGTAACTAAAAAAATTACAGTTCTCAAATAAATAATTAATGATTAGATATCTATTTTTAGTATTTATTTATTCATTTATTATAAATTTTAATTACTCCCAAGATATCATCCTTGGAGATTATATACCAGGAAATGGATTAGTTTTTTCTAGTACTGATCAAAATTACAAGATAGTTCTTAGAGGTTATTCTCAATCTTTATTTGAATCTAAAACTAGATCTTTTGATTCTTCTAATATTTTAGACAATAATGTATACAATAGGTTTAGAGCTAGAAGAGTTAGATTAAGACTGTCTGGTAATCAATTATTCCCTGGTTTTAGTTATAGACTCCAGGTAGATTTAGCACAGTCTGTAGAGGGTGATGGAGAGCTATCAGGATTGTTACTAGACGCTTGGGTGGGCTATAATATTACAAAGAAATTAAAAATAATATTTGGTCAAAAGGCAACGCCAACTGATAATTTATCTGTTCAAATGGCATCGAATTCTTTGCAGCTCCCTGAAAGAAGTAGACTTACTTCCGCTTTTGCTAGCATTAGAGAGGTTGGTTTATTTATGGAAGGGAAATTTAAAACTGGAAAAAAATCGATTCTTAAACCGATGCTATGTATAACTAATGGTGACGGGTCTAATACACTTTCAAATGATTTTGGTGGTTTAAAGTATGGAGCAAGAATTAACTTTTTACCTTTTGGTACTTTTAGAAACTTTGGACAGTTTAGACAAGTAGATATGGTAAGAGAACTATCACCAAAATTAATGCTTGGTATAAATGGTAGTTATAATGTGGGTATGAGTAGCAGAAGAGGTAGAGAAAATGGTGATTTTTTGTTTTATAATATTACCAATTCCGATACAAACCTTAGGTTACCTAATTATTTAAAAACAGGGGCAGACCTATTATTTAAATACAGAGGATTTTCATTAATTGCTGAATTTATTATGACAAAGGCTTTTATTTCCGATGATATAACAACTAGAAATGACAGATATGGAAACCCCGAAGATTTAACTACTAATTTTAGAGGATATAGCGCTGAAGAATATGTTAGAACTCAATTAATGATGGGTAGTGGAATTAACCTTCAAGCAGGTTACTTATTTAAAAATTTATTTTCTATTGATGGAAGATTTACTTCGTTAAACCCCGATGAGTATTCATTTATGAACAATACTTCATTTTATAATCGTAATAAATATTATACGATTGGAATTAGTAAATATTTCTCAAAAAACTACTCATATAAAATACAGGCTTCTTATACATTAGTAGATGATGCTACTATTAGAGATTTGTCATCTGTTGACTATATAGGAAGTGAAAATATATTACGTTTAATGGTTCAAATTGCTTTTTAATGAGAAGTGTTTTAATTCTCATACTATTTCTATTTTTCACAAGTGATTACATATCTCAAGATTCTAAAAAAATAACTAAATCTTTTTTCCCGGATTTTGATATAGAAATTCCTTCGCCAGCATTTAAAAAAAATAAAGGATTTACCAATTATAAAGAAATGATGTCTTTTTTAGATAGTCTAGTAAAAGACTATCCAAATGATATAAATTATAGTTTTATAGGGAGTAGTCAAAAAGGTAAAAAAATTCCTATGGTTTATATAGGAAATCAAACCAATTACTTAGCTAAGGTTTGTTATATGGGTGGGCTTCATGGCAATGAGCCAGCCAGCTCTGAAGGTATGTTGTTTTTGATTCATAACTTACTTAAAGAAGATAGTTTACGTCATTTAAAAGAAAATTTAAGTATTGCTATAATTCCTATGGCTAATATTGATGGATATGAAAAACAAGATAGATATGCAGCGAATGGACAAGATTTAAACAGGGATCAAACCAAATTTTCTAATCCAGAATCTATTTTCATAAAAAGAGCTGTAAATGAATTCTCGCCTGATTTGATGGTAGATTTCCATGAATATAAACCATATAGAGTTGATTTTGTGAATTTTGGTGAGTTTGGAGTTACCCAGCAATATGACGCCATGTTTTTGTATTCAGGTAATTTAAATGTTTCAAAAAGTATAAGAAAAGTTACTGAAGATTACTTTATAACTCAGGTTAAACCCAAGTTAGATTATTATGATTTAAAGCACCATAATTACATTTCTTCTAAACATAAAAATAATTCAATTTACTTTAATTTAGGTTCTGTTTCTTCTAGATCAAGTGCAACTTCCTATGCATTATCTAATTGTGTTTCTATTCTTATGGAAATAAGGGGAGTTGGTTTAAAAAGAACATCTTTTAATAGAAGAGTTTTCACCACCTACTTATTAGCTAATTCGTATTTAAGAATTATAATGAGTTAAAGTTGGCAATAAAACAAGCAAATCAATTTCCAGAAGACATTATAATCAAATACAAAAAACAAAAATCTGGTTACACTCTTAATATGATTGATGTTTATGAAAATAAATTAATCCCCATAAATGTTACTTTACATAATGGACTTGAATGTAGTCCAGTAATCAAAAGAAAACGTCCAAATTATTATATAATAGAGTCTGAACTAAGTATTGTTACAGACAAGTTAGCTATTCTTGGTTTAGATATTGACACTTTAAACTATGATGAAATGTTAGAAGTTGAATCTTATAAAATCATATCTTCTAAAAAGTCACCTATTTTATTTCAAGGTTTTCATGAGAATATTATTAAATCTGAAATTATTTTAGAAAATAAATTATTTAAAAAAGGCACTTTTATAGTTCCCATGAATCAAAGACGATCTAATCTAGCTGTAGAAACATTGGAACCAGAAATGTTGTCTGGCTTTTTGAGATTTAATGTTATAAAGCCAGAAAGTATTAATAAAATTCATCGTTATCTTCAAAATAAACAATTATGAAAAAGATTATTTATATCACTTTAACTCTGCTATTTACATTCAGCTCATTTGTTTGTCAAGAATCTCAAGAAATGACCAATACTTCATTTGAAAAAGTAAATAAAGCTAATTATGGTTTAGGTTCAGGAGTTTCTTTAAATTTTGATGACAGTACACATATTTTTAATATTGGTGGTATGGTTCAACCTCGTTTTTTAAATACTACAATAGGCGATAGTGTACAAGATTCTAAAAACTATTTTGGAGCAAAAAGAGCTTATTTTAATTTTAGCGGGTCTTTAAATAATGGTCTTTTTTCATTTTTAGTTCAAACTAATTTCTCAGATTCTTATCCATTATTAGATGCTTGGGCAGGTTATCATCCTAATAAAAATATTAGTATTTTTTTTGGTCAAAGAATGTCTCCTTTTAATAATTTATCAATGCAAATAATGGAATATAATTTACAATTTGCCTCAAGAAATAATTTAAGCCAAAATTTTACTGAAAGTGGTAGAGAGTTTGGAATATTTGTAGAAAGTAAATTTTCTTTAGGCAATATTGGATTTAAACCTACTGTTGCAATAACAAGTGGAGATGGTAAAAATTCATTTGGATTATCATCTAGTGATACTGACCAGGGGGGGGTAAAATATGGAGGTAGACTTAATATTTATCCTTTTGGTTTTTTTAAAGCTGATAATGAATTTATTGGCCACGATACTTATAGAGAAAAGTCTTCTAAATTAATGATAGGTATTGCTTCAAGTTTGAACCAAGGAACGAGTCATAAAGTAGGTGAGGGACATTATTATGAAGACGCTCCAACAGATGGAACTTTTATGTTTTTTGATAATTCTGGAGTATTTAAACTGCCTAATTATCTTAAGAATTATATAGATATTCTATATAAGTATAATGGATTTAATTTTCTATTTGAATATGTTAATACTGCAGCTTCTAATTTACAAGGAACTTCTTTAAACTCTGCAGGTTCATTATTATTAGAACCTACTCAAATTAGCCAATATTTAGTTTTAGGCAATGCCTTTAATTTACAAGCAGGTTGTTTATTTAAAAGTGATTGGTCATTAGATCTTAAATATGGAAGATCTTACTATGAATTCGAAAAAGCGAATTCTATACTTCAAAATTATGATTCAATGGGGGCAGGTATTACAAAATACTTTTCTAACAGAGCTGTTAAAGCACAATTGTTAGCATCATATGTGAATTTTCCAGAAATTACTCAAAACAACTTTTTAAATATTGAGTGCCTTTTTCAGATAAAATTTTAATTCATCTAAAATCTTTAGTAATTATATCTGCAACCTTTTGAATAATTGGTGCTGTGTTTCTTTCTGTAATGATGTAGTATATTTTTTTTCCATCACTGTTCTTGGCTTCAAACCTTCTTGGCATACCAATAGAGCTTTTTCCAGTAATCATTGAGTAAAAGACACAGGATGCTAAATAAGTACCATTAGGGGAAGGATGTTTATTATCGTCCATATATAAATTAATATTTGGAAAGTTTTTTTCTATATAATTAAATGCATTTCCAACTGGGATATATACTGCTTTATTAATTTTTGCAAGTGAATCCAAAATAAACATGGTATTTGATTTTTTATTTTTAGAAATATCCCTTAAATATGGATATTCCCAAGTACCATATATTAATGGCGTTGTATTACTTTTTTTGGCTAGTTCAGTAAATAGCTTAATATATTTAGCACAAGAATCTATTTTTTCTAATGGATTTGTACTATGGTCGTTTAAAACTAAATAATTATAGTTATTTATAGAGTAATCTTTTTCACTGTTAAGCCACCAGTGTTTACCTAAGTTGCTTCCGCCTATTGTTTTTTGATCTACTTCAAAACTTGTATTTTGAGCATTTAACATACATTCTATTACTTGAGGCAAGTTCCAATAAAATGTAAAACTATTTCCAATCATTAAAACCTTTAGAGTTTTGGAACTGTCAATTACATTTTGGTTGTATTTAATTACATTATTAAATGAAGAAAAACCAACTGTTGATGTTAATAGTAATAATTTGGTGATTAATATTCTAAAAGGAACTTCCATCTGCTTTTGTTCCGGGTGAGAATAAAGTTCCAGTATTTGCACTATTATGCTGTACATATTCACCATGAAGATCTGGAAACCTTGTGTAGGATTCATTTGGATTATTTGATAAAGATGTTATGTCAAATATGAAAATAGTACTATCGTTGCTGTTTTTAACTGTAAGAACATCCCCAGAATTAGTTAGATTTAAGACTTGATTTGAGGAAGTAAAAATAAGAGCATCTCCAAAACTACCATTTGGTGTTCCACCACCAAAAACTACAACTGCTTGTCCTGGTGATAAAACAGTATTAGTAGGGAATTCATGATTCGGAGTATTAATTGCTAATCTATCTGCATCAAAAAGCTTGTATCCACTAATATCTAAGCTGTCTTCAGAACTATTTACAAATTCTACAAACTCATCGTCATTAGCATCTCTGTCTCCATCACCATTGGCATCTCCTTCAATGGTATCAGTTGGTGGGTCGTAAAGTACTTCGTTTAAAACAAATCCATAATATATAGTGTCTGTGTTACCTGTCGAATCAATTGTATTATCTATAGGGATAATATCCTCAGTTTTTGCACATCGAATATTTAAAGTGCATATCAGAACAGTAAAAAAAGTAAAATGGAGAACTTTGTAAAATAATTTAGATTTCATATAAAAATTTAATCAAATATAATCATTAATTTCACCAAAATGAAAGTTCTTAAATACATATTTATCTCTATTATAATTGTCTTTTCTAGTTGTAGAAAAAGCACCATTAATAATAATTCTTCAAATTCCAATCTTTTTGAAAATATGATTGGTGTTATAGAATATACCAATTATGAACCACTTTCTAATAAACCATTTAACATTCATTATTATATTCCTTCAACAGTAAATCAAACAACAGCTCCAATTTTATTTATATTTCCTGGAACTGATAGAAATGCAGACGATTACTTAGAAACTTGGATAACTCTAGCAGATCAAAAGGGGGTAATGGTTTTTTCATTTGAGTTTAGTGTAAATTACTATCCTATGAGTACTAATTATCAAACAGGATTTATTTTAGATGAAAATGGTAATTTAAATAATGAAGATGTTTGGACGTTTTCAGTTATTGAACCTGTATTTGATTACATCAAAACTAACTTAGTTAATAATACAAATTCATATAATATGTTTGGTCACTCTGCTGGAGGACAATTTGTTCACCGATTTGTTCAATTTAAACCAAATTCCCGAGTTAATTATGCTGTTTCTGCTAATGCTGGTTGGTATACTGTGCCTGATACTAGCGTTGATTTTCCTTATGGTTTAAAAAATGCAGGAATAAGTAATGAAGATTTACAAAATTCGTATCTAAAAAATTTAGAAATTCATTTAGGACAGAATGATAATGACCCAAACGATCCTGCGCTTAGAAAAACTCCTGAAGCAAATTTACAAGGTTTACATAGACTTTCTAGAGGGAGATATTTTATTAATCAGAGCGATTCAATATCACAATCTTTAAACTTTCCTTCCAGTTGGGTTAAAAAAGAATTGGAAAATGTTGGTCACGAACAACAAAAAATGGCTGTTTTTGCGGCACAAGAAATGTATTAATTAAATCTCAAAATTAAATCCAGTTTTTTTTAGTACTTTATACTTTTCTTTATTGAAACTAAATAGTTTTGCTGGCCTGTGTGATACGCTTTTTTGATTCTCTCCAGTGTCTATTAATAATTTCATAGAGTTTATTTTTTTTCTAAAATTTCTTTTATCAAACTTTTTTTCTAAAATAGATTCGTATAAATTCTGTAGCTCAGAAAGTGTAAATTTATCTGGCAATAATTCAAAACCTACAGGCTTAGATTTTACATTGTTTATTAGTTTCTCTTTACATGCTGCAAATATTTTATTATGATCAAAAGCTAACTCCCCAATTCTATTAACATTATGCCATTTAGCCTCTAAAGCATAAGAAGATGGACTATTTTCTTTATTAGTTGGTGAAAGTTTATAATCTTTAATTTTTAATAAACTATAATGTGCAATTGTGAAAACTCTTCCCAATGGATGTCTTCCAATATCACCAAATGTCTTGACCTGTTCTGTAAATACATCATTTAAACCAGTTAAATCCCTTAGTACTCTGTTAATAGCTTCTTCTGTGTTTTCGTTAGGGTGGATTAAATCACCTGGTAAAGCCCAGTAATCAACGTAGGGATCAACTCCTCTCTTAATAAGTAAGACTTTAAGTAAATCTTCATCATATCCGAAAATTACACAGTCTACAGAAACAGAGTAACTAAAATTGTTTTTAACCATTTTTAAATATACAAGTTATTAATTTTTATAAACTCTATCATTTCCAAAAAACTCTGGTGATTGAATAGAAATTACTTTCATTGGTTCTTTTGAATCTATGATAACTCCATGCCAAGTATTTTTAGGAACAACAATTAAATCACCAGTTGAAACACTATATATAGAGTCATTTAGTTGAAATTGTCCATATCCACTTTGTATTAAAATATTTTCAGTGTGGTTAATATGCTTATGAACCTTAACTTTTTTTTTAATCCAGATAGCAAAAGTTGAAGATGATGGATTAGAAGATATTTTTTTAACATTAATATTTTCAAATTCTATACTAGGTTTAATTTGTTTGATCTTTATGACGTTTTCTTGACCATGATAAATAGAAAAAAATATTAAAAAAGCTATAAATAAATATGATTTCATAATAAAATATAATTTTTAATGTTCATATTTCCTTTTAAAAATTCATTTACCATCATTCTTTTTTTTCCCTCTATCTGAACCTCAATTAATTCTAATGCATTGGTTTTAGTTCCAACAAAAAGTTTATTATCATCTATTAAAATATTTTTCTCAGGGACTTTTTGATCGCTCAATTTAGCATTAAATATTTTAAAATTATACGGCTTTTTTTCCTTATTTATTATTGTCCATGCACCAGGATAGGGGTTTAAGCCTAAAATTAATTGTCTAATCGAAAAAGCACTTTTTGACCAATCTATTTTAGTATTTTCTCTTCTTAGTTTAGGGGCAACACTTTGATTTTCTGTTTTCTTTTGTTTTATGGTTTTATAATTTCCTTTTTCAATAGTATTAATAGTTTTTAATAAAAGTTTTGATCCAATATGCATTAGTTCATCATGAAGTTCTCCAGCAGTTTCTCCATCTTTAATTTCTGTTTTCTCGTTTAGCAAAACATCACCTGTATCAATTTTATCATTTATAAAGAAAGTAGTAACTCCAGATTCTTTTTCACCATTAATAATTGCCCAATTTATAGGAGCTGCACCTCTATAGTTAGGTAAAATTGAGGCATGCAAATTAATAGTTCCTTTTTTAGGTATTTTCCAAATTATTTCTGGTAACATTCTAAAGGCAACTACAACAAATAAATCTGCATTTAATTCTTCTAAATTTTTAATAAAACTTTCATCTTTTAATTTTTCGGGTTGGTAAATAGTAATATTATTTTCTAAAGCATATTTTTTTACTGCTGATTGCTGAACTTTATTTCCTCTTCCAGCTGGCTTATCAGTTGAAGTGACTACTCCAAGTAATTCATGCTTACTTCTAAAGATAGTGTCTAAAGATGTTACAGCAAACTTTGGTGTTCCCATGAAAACTATTTTCATATCACTCAATTTTTAGTACTAATCCTTTTAAATATTCACTCTCGGGGTGGAAAATATTAATAGGATGGTCGGGTGGTTGATGCATTTGTTTTAAAATACTAACATTCCTTCCAGCGGTAATAGCAGAAGACAATACCATGTGTCTAAATAAGTTGCTGTCAATAACTTGAGAACAAGAAAATGTAAATAAAATTCCATTTGGTTTTATTTGCTCAATTGCTCTGGTATTGAGTCTTTTGTAACCTTGTAGTGCCTTATGCTTTACTTTCATATGTTTAGCAAAAGCAGGGGGATCTAATATAATAATATCATACTGCTCTTCAAGATTTTTCATGTGCTCTTTTGCATCATCAACAATTGACTTATGGTTATTTTTATAATTTTTAATCAATTTCAAGTTATCTTCTAATAAATCAATAGCTTTTTGGGAGCTATCTAATGAATGAACTTCTTTAGCGCCATTATTTAGCGCATAAATAGAAAACCCTCCAGAATAGCAAAATGTATTTAAAATAGTTTTGTTTTTAGCTAATTCTCCTAGATAATCTCGATTCTCTCTTTGGTCAATAAAAAAACCAGTTTTTTGACCATTTACCCAGTCAATTATAAATTCGTTGCCATTTTCAATTACGTTAGTAGATGTTTCATTTGTTTTTTGAAAAAGATATCCGTTTTGTATTTCATGTTCTTGAATATGAATTTTGGGTAAAGTTTTTTCACTTTTATCGTAAATAGTATCTAATGGTAATAGATCAAGAATAATTTTAGTGAAAATTTCTCGATGTTTCCACATGCCAATAGAGTGAAATTGAAATACAGCGACCTTATTATAAATGTCACAAATGAACCCTGGCATATGATCTCCCTCTGCATGAATAAGTCTAAAAACATTATTTTCGGAGTCTATTTTAACTGTTTTTAATCTTTGATTGTAAGCTTTTTCGATCTTTAATTTCCAGTATTTTTCATCTATTTTAGTTTGATTAAAGTCAAATATTCTTACACTAATATTTCCTTCGTTGTAATGTCCAGTGGCTATGTAGTTTTCTTTATTGGTAAAAACTTCAACAATATCACCATCTTTAATTCCATCATCAATTTTTTTGATAGCACCAGAAAATATCCAAGGATGTTTTCTTAGTAATGACTTTTCTTTTGATGGCTTTAATATTACTTTTTTCATAAGTACTTATGTTTTATAAAAGTCGATTACTAAATTTGAAATAAATTAAATATTTATTAATGAAATTCGGACAGGTTGATGATTTAAATCTTGTAGACTTTTCTTTACCATCTATTGATAAAATTACTAAAAGAAATTTATCAAGTATAAGAAAAGAAAACAATTTTAATTTTTATTTTGGAGCTCCTGGTTGGTCGGATGTGAAATTTAAAGGAATTAT
>Ga0213869_10000892_pt1 | contig 22981 bp, 25 predicted proteins | sample PICome_10_FD_160083 | JGI IMG/M metagenome (GOLD analysis project Ga0213869, IMG submission 160083) | Coastal seawater microbial communities near Pivers Island, North Carolina, United States - PICO132 | ecosystem: Environmental > Aquatic > Marine > Coastal | place: USA: North Carolina...
TGGCAGCGCCGCCCGCCAAAAGCTGATCGAGAAGCTCATTCGGTATGGCAGGTTCTTTGCGTCGTGACATAGTGGGACTCCTTGTTGCCCATTATGCCCGGCCACACACGGAAATCCTGACAGTCCCCAAACCGATCGCCCAGCACAATCTGCCATGCGTCACCAAGAGTATTGCCTACTGGCGCTAGGCTGTCCTGAGCAACTTTGACAATCTCGCCAATTCCAAGCCCCACCGGCAGCGTCTCCTTCCCGTCACGCCGCAATCATCGCGGATTCGATCTTCCGTCGAAGATCATCGATCATATCGCCATCCCGCGACGTGATTGCCTGCGCCTCCGATGACGAGGTCATCAGGAAAAGCTGATACTCAATTATCTTGGAGCGGAGCCACAGCCGGTATGCGATGAAGCCGAAAACGGCTGCCATGATCAGTGACGTGATGCCGCCCGAGCTTTCACCAGAACCCAGCAGCGTGCCCAATCCGGACATGCCGAAAATAAACGCCAAAACCCCAAAGATGAACATCCCGGCTTGCCCATGCGGCTTGCGTTCGCGGACTTCGACAGTGTTGATTTTGTTGATTGCGTAACTCTTCGATCCGAACCGCGCAAAATCCTTATCGACCGAAATGTTCATAATTCCCCCAAATCTTCGCTATGGTTCTGCCCTGACACAGGATTTGCAAAAGCATGGTTAAGAGTAAAGGCTTTTGAGAATGCTTCTGGACGGCAAGCGGCGGGTTGAACAATTCAATTCCCCGCCGTAATAGCGCCCCGTGTCCTGACCGATCGGAGTGTTCAGCGGCCCGCCTATCGATCGGGACACACCATTTCTCCGATAAATTCCGCCAACCCGCGCCGGTTTCCGCTCGTTGAAGTAAATAGTCATATGGACGACTATGACTTCGCGGTGTTGGCGCTGGAGCGCATTCTTGACGCGATCGACAAGCTGATCGACGCCGCCGAGAATATTGTTGATGCGCTGCCCGGCGCGGATGCCTGACCTTCCCCGCATTCTCGGCCAGCGTCGCGGCAAGCAATCCATCGGCGGCAGCGCCACCCTGCGTGATCATAGCCGAGCCTATCGCCGACTGTGTGCCTCGATCCTCGATGCCGAGCCATTGTGCCGATATTGTCGCGCGGAAGGGCGGATCAGCCCAGCCAAGCTGATCGACCATGTCTTTGCGCTGTCGTTGGGCGGGAGCAATGACCGATCCAATCTCGCCCCAGCCTGCGTGGACTGCAACGCGGCCAAGGCGGTGGCGGAGCAGCGTTTCGTGGCACGGGGATATGACGTGCGGGATGTGATGTTTGAACCCGAATTGGCAGGTTGGGTCAAAAAGGCGCAAACATAAAGAAGGTTACGCTTGGAATTGCGCGTTGATCGGGCGACATACGCCTCTCAAATATAGAGAGGTGTTCATGCGCGTTAGTCTTGATCAGGTGAAAGAAGCAGTCGATGAAGCCCGTGGTCTTACCGATGACCAACTGCGGGTAGAGGCGAAGAGCGGCCGTTCGCGGTCGTATTTCATCATGGATCGCCAGCGGCCGCTTCCGATGAAGGCGATTGTGCGGTTGGCCTACATCAGGGCAAACATCAAATGGGATGGGCCGCAATCTCTCGCTGTTGCCAACGCGCTCAGGGGAACCTTCGACATCCTGCATTCGGTTGCGGAAGTCGAACAGGAGCGTTTGGATCGTCAGCGCGAGAACGTGGAGCGGTGGAAGCGCGATGGCAAATTCCGGGCGGCGCTGCTCGATCTGTTTGGTTCTGCCTGTGCGATCAGTGGATGTAAGGTGCTGGATGCAATCGACGCATCACATATCCTCGGTGTTGCTGACGAAGGCGATGACGACGTGACCAACGGCTGGATCATCCGCACCGATCTTCACCGGCTGTTTGATGTGTGGCTGATGTCTATCGATCCGGCCACCGGTCGTGTCCACATATCGCCTGATTGCATGGACAGCTATGCCGAATTCGATGGTCGGACAGTGACGCTGCCCAAGGGAGCGGCTTCTCTGTCTGATTTCGCACTGCATTGGGCAGAATTTCAGAAGCGGAACGCAGCGTGATCCATTTTGCATAAATAATATCGAACGCAACAGCCGGGGTGATCAGTTGTTCGCCCCGGCTTCACGAGGTCCGCATATAGGGGCGGGTAAAATCACAACGTACCAATATATGGGATAACCGCCTTTCAAGTTTTTTTCTGCGCGTGTTAATTAAAATTCGGGGCTGTCCGCTAGCGACCAGAAACTGCCATCTGGCACCCGATAATTAAATCCGAAAAGCTGTCGTTACCGTTGCGGTTCCCAGCCGTAGATAATATTTTTGAAGCCTGAGCGCTGTAATATGTAAATCACGCTTCCCAAGCAGCGGTAAGGAAGATTTTTTACGTCGCCATCAATCTTAGCAGTGTCTGTGACGCTTTTTTGCTCGGCGCTCAGCCTTCGAAGTTCATCGAACGAAATGTTATTCTCCGCCACCGAAATTTTGCAGGTGGGGTATGAGCCTCCAATGCGCACTGTAAATGGTGCGGTATTGAGATTGCCCGCATGCCCATCGGCAGCCGAAACGATCATCAGGAGAAATGCTGCTCTTTTCATGAGCAGTCTAGTCGTTCTGAACAGTGACACTTTGATGAATAGGTCATTGGCAGCCCCATGCTGAGTGTCCGCCAAGTCGCCTTCTCGACTCAAAAGCAGACAGTCGCATAACCACCCATGCCTGCCATCAAGATAATTACCTGATGCAGAGAGGAAAGAAGCCCGCGACCGCCGCGCGCAAAAAGCTGGCCGGAACATATGCGAAGTCCCGCGACGATGTAAAAACCATCCTTGGCCCGATCGCGGATGAGACTGGGCCGATCATGCCGGAATGGTTGACGCCTGCGGCGCGGGAAGTCTGGGCTGTCGATATTGCTCGCGTCGTGGGCTGCGGCGCTACAGCGGCGGACTCCCATATGTTCGCGCTCTATTGCACGACCATGGCCGATTTCATTGCTTCGGTTCAATCTGGTGCGCCCCATAATGCCGCCTTCCGATCGGAGCTACGCAAACAGGCTGAAATGCTCGGCATCGCGGGTGCGAAGTCTCGCATTAGTAAAATGCCACAGGACAGCGCGGCGAAGGCCAGCCCCTTTAGCGTTAGACAACGTTAAAGGGGCGATGCCCCTTATGTCTGAGGCAATTGTGCGGTTTCGATCTGCCGCAGGAATTCCTCAATGTTCGCCTGAACGGAGCGACTACCCGATTTGCGAGCACGATTGACGCCCACATAGTCAGACGCGCCACCATTGGTCTGGATTTTGGTCGAGTAAACTGTCTGTCCGGTATTGCGGTCGACCAATTCGTAGGTTGCAGTCGTCGCCGCTTTGTATCCCAAGCTCTGGATATCCAGTTCCAAGATTTTGACGATCAGGGACAGCTTGCGCGGGGAATCGTCGCGAAACAGAGCTATGCGAACGAGCGCATCGTCCAATGTGCTTTTCCAAAGGCTGGCAACGTCGGCTTCCGCGCCTGCGGTGTTCATCTTGCCGGTTTGCTCTTCTTTGGATGCCACTGTTACGTTGGTCGAAATCAGTGCAGCGTCGAGCCTATGAGCGCTGCGAGCAACGTTCGACGGCGTGAAGTTAAGCGGCGCGGCCGAGCAGCCGGTCAAGAGAACTGCACTTGCAAGGCAAAGGATATTCAACTTGGACTTCATAATCCCCCCAATTGGCAAAGTAACCGTGGGTCGGATTGCATAACCATGTCACGATCGCAACTGCCTTCGCCCTAAATAATGGGTGAAAGCAAAACGATATCCCAAAGGCTCCTATGCGTGGCGCGCGATCGAATATGCCAAGCGCGTCACCACTGGCAGAATCCCCGCTTGCTGGCAGATACGCGCTGCCTGCCAGCGCACCCTTGATGACCTCAAGCGCACCGACCTGATTTTCAGTGTCGACCACGTCGACCATGCCTGCGGTTTCTATGAGGCGCTGGTCCACATCAAAGGAAAGTGGGCCGGGCAGCCATTCCTGCTTGCCGATTATCAAGTTTGGATGGTGGCCAATATCTTCGGCTTCCTCAACGCCGATGATGGCTTGCGGCGATTTCGCGAGGCGTTCTGCCTGCTTCCGCGTAAAATGGGGAAGTCTGCCTTCGCATCCGCCACCGGCCTCTACATGGCCTTTGCCGATGGGGAGGCGGGCGCGGAAACCTACTGCGGCGCGACCAATCTCGCACAGGCCAATGAGGTCTTCCGCCCGGCGCGCCTGATGGCGCAGCAATCGCCCGGCTTCATCGATGCCTTCGGCGTGGAAGTGATGGCGAAATCCATTTTCGTAGAAGCGACCGGCCAGTTCTTCAGTCCAGTCATTGGCAAAACGAAGGATGGCTCTAGTCCGCACTGCGCCATCGCTGACGAACTTCATCAGGCGGTCGACGACACCCAGATACAGGCGTTCCGGACAGGTATGGGCGCGCGCCAGCAGCCGCTGCTACTCATGATCACTACTGCCGGGTTCAATCTTGCGGGTGTCTGCCGCACCGAACAGTTGGCGGCCGAAAGCGTCCTGCGCGGTGACATCATCGACGACCGGGTCTTTGTCGCGATCTACACCATCGACGCTGATGATGACTGGCGCGATTTCAATAGCTGGATCAAAGCCAATCCCGGCCTCGACATATCGGTCAGCGAAAAATTCCTGCGCGACACCTTGGCTAAGGCGCTTCAATCCCCGGCCAATGCTGCTGCCGCGCGCACGAAGCACCTGAACGAATGGATCGCGTCAGCGGCCGGATGGCTGAACCAGCACGACTGGCGGAACGCTGCCGATGTATCCCTGTCCTATGATGCGCTCAAAGGCGCGCCTGCATGGATCGGCGTCGATATGTCGACCAAGCAGGATTTGACGGCGATCAGCGTGGTCGTCCAGCTACCCGATGATCGTCGCGCCATTCTGCCGTTCTGCTTCTTGCCGCAGGGTGCAATCGACGGCAGTCGCAATTCCACCGCCTACGCGAGTTGGATGTCGTCGAACGACCTGATCGTCACAGATGGGGCGGCAAGTGACTTCGTCGAAATCGAAGCCCAGTTGTCCAAGCTGGTGGATCATTTCGATGTCCAGATGATCGTTTTTGATCAATGGCAGGGCGAGAACAGCCGCCAGCAGTTTGCTGCACAGGGCTGCGAAACTTCAATCTGGCAGGCCAACAATCGTGGCGCATGGACGGTCGCGATGGATGATTTCGAAGCGGACCTGAAAAACGGGAAGTTGGTGCATCCCGACAATGGGGTGCTGAATTGGTGCGCGGCCAATATCTGCGCCAGCCTCAAGGGGGTGACCCGCATTCCGGTGAAACCTCACAATGACCAGAAGATCGACGCGATGGTAGCCGCGCTTATGGCGCATGCTGCGTCCAATATCATCCCTGTGCCAGTAACAGCGCCGACCATCGAATGGTTCGACTAAATATTGGATGGGATTCTGGACAAAAACATGGGACTGGCTGACTGACGTCGAAACGAAATCGTCACTGCCACCGACGCGTTCTGCGGAGGAAATCCGCAAAGATATTATCGCTGATCAGCGCGCAGACCTGAACGCAGCGGTCAGCGCGGTCTTTGGTTGCGCACGCGTCATCGCCGAAGGGCTGGCGTTGCCGCCCTGTTATGTGACGAGGGATGGCGAGCATGCGCCCAAGCATTCGCTCTATTCTCTGCTCAACGCATCGCCCAATGATCTCCAGACCGCATACGAATTCCGGGAAATGCAGGGCTATCACATGGCCCTAGACGGCAATGCATATAGTTGGCTCAATCGCGCACCGGACGGCGACATCCTCGAAATCTTGCCGCTTGATCCGCACTATGTGCAGGTCGTGCCGACCTCATCCCGGCTCGGCACGCAGGTCAAATATTTCGTGTTTGGTGTGGAGATGCCAGCCAATGAAATTTGGCACCAGAAAGGCCCGGCGACCAAGGATCATACCGGTCTATCTATGCTCGATCAGGCCCGGACTGCGATCAAACTGGCGCGGCATCAGGAAGAATATGGCGCGAAATTATTTGAGAACGGCGCACGTCCGGCGGGTCTTCTCACCACGAACGGCACATTGACGCCCGAACAACGCGCAGACCTCAAGAGGTCGTGGGAGCAGCAGTATAGCGGCACCGGCAATGCGCATAAGACCGCGCTTCTCACCGGTGACTTCCAATACCATCCGCTGGGGTCAACCGCCAATGAGGCCCAGTTCATCGAAGCCCGGAAGTTTCAGATTGAGGAAATCTGCCGGTTCTTCCGCGTCAGCCCTACCAAGCTGTTCCACAACGCTGGCAGCCAATCCTATGCCAGCGTCGAGCAGGCCCACATTGCCCATGATGCCGACACAGACGCGCATTGGCACACCCGTTTCGTCCAGTCGGCCAACAAGACGCTGCTGACGCAGAAGGAGCGCGCGCAAGGTTATCAGATCATCCTTGATAACCGTGATTTCCTGCGCGGAACCGCTGTTGAGCGGATGCAGTATTACCAGATTGGTCGGGCGATCGGCGTCCTGTCCGCCAACGAAATCCGCGAGATGGAGGGTTTCGAGCGCAGCGCTGATCCGGCGGCCGATCAGCTTGCACCAGCGGCCAACCTCTTCGGCGGCAACGACGGCGGCGCAGACCGACCGTCTGCATAAATATCGTCATGGAAATAAAAACGCTTTCGGGCCGGATTGAAATCAAGGCTGTCGATGATGGCGAGATGACCTTCACTGGTCTCGCTGCCCATTACAACAATGTCGATGGTTACCGCGATATCGTGCTGCCGGGTGCTTTTGCCGCCACGATGACCCAGCATGATGCCGCCGCTACCAAGCCTGCGATGCTCTGGAACCATGATGCAAAGGCGCTGCCGATTGGTGTCTGGATCGACTGGGAAGACAGCGAAGAAGGTCTCAAGATGACCGGGCACTTCCTTGATACGCAGGCGGGTCGGGATGCCTATCAGGCCGTCAAGTCCGGCGCGGTCAATGGTCTGTCGATCGGATACACGACCGTCGATTTCGAAATTATCCGCGAAGATGGCCGCACGATCCGCCATCTGAAGGCGGTTGACCTTTGGGAGGTCAGTGTCGTGACCTTTCCCGCAAACCCACTAACCCGAATTTCCGAAGTTAAGGAGAATATCTTGCCCGATAATGACGATGATCTTGGTGCAGCTTTTGATGCGCTGATGAAACAGGTTGAGACGCTGAAGCTGCGCTTGGTGCCGCCCGCTAGTCCGGATGATGAAGCGAAGGTCGAGGATGTCGAAGAAGATATCGATGAACCGTCCGAAGAAACTGAGAAGGAAGCTAAATATCTTGCGGCAATTGAGGCCGTAAAAACCTTGCGTCTGAAATTGCAACAGGAGAACCATGGATAATCTTACGAATGAACTGAATAAGCTGGACTATGAATTCAAGTCCGCTTTGACGCGCAACGATGAAGCTGCGCAGACCCGCCTGAACGATGCGATGTGCGATCTTGAGTCCAAGATGCGCGACATGTTCAAGGCCGGTAATCGTCCTGAAATCGACGCTGAAGCCGTCGAAGGCAAGAGCGCTTTCAACTCGTTCCTCCGCTCGGGTGAGACCAAGTCGATGTCTGTCGCGGTAAACGCCGATGGCGGCTATACGGTGCCGAAGGTCGTCGATAATGTCATTTCCAACCGGCTGGTTGAAGTGAGTGACCTGCGTGGTCTGGCCACTGTCATCAACGTCAGTTCGGACAAATATAGCAAGCTGCACAATGTCGGCGGGACTGGCTCTGGCTGGGTCGGCGAAACCGATGCGCGTCCGGAAACCGCAACGCCGAAGTTCGTGGAGATCACTCCGGCGTTCGGCGAAGTCTATGCCAACGCCTTCATCACGCAGTTCTACCTGCATGATGCGATGTTCGATGCCGAAGCGTTCATCACTTCGGAAGCCGCGACCGAATTCGCTCGCGCGGAAGGCAATGCTTTCCTGCTTGGCGACGGTGTGAAGAAGCCCAAGGGTCTGCTGACCGCGACCACGGCTGCGACCAAGGATTCTGCCCGCGCCTTCGGCACTGTTCAGCACATCGCATCTGGCGCTGCTGCTGCGCTGACCAACCCGGACAAGCTGATCGAAATGACTCAGTCGCTCAAGGCGGGTTTCCGTCCCGGCGCGTCGTGGGGCTTCAATCGCTCGACCATTGGCGTGATCCGCTCGTTCAAGGACGCCAACGGCCGCTACATGCTGGAGCCGAGCTATCAGGCTGGCCAGCCTTCTACGCTGCTCGGCTACGCCGTCAACGAACTGGAAGACATGCCGGACATCGCCGCTGGTAATGTCGCGGGCTTCTTCGGTGACCTCAAGGCAGCTTACCTGATCGCCGATGTCACAGGCACCAGCGTTCTGCGCGACCCTTACACCAACAAGCCTTCGGTTTGCTTCTACTTCACCAAGCGTGTGGGTGGCACCATCGCCGACACCGAGGCGGTGAAGTTTCTCAAGATTGCCGCTTCGTAAGCGGTTCATCTCCGATGGATGGGGCAGGGGTCGGATGCGTTCCGGCCCCTGCTTTTTTGTGCGCAGATAAATATTGGATGACCACCGTTGTCCGCACCTCACCTCCTTCATTTCCGGCCGTATCGTCGGCCCAGCTTCGCGAATGGCTGCGCCTCGACCCTGATGTCGATCAGGCGACCCTAGACCTACTGCTTGGCGCGGCCGTCGACCATATCGCTGGGCTGACAGGCCTGTATGTCGTGTCGGCGGAATACGCGGTCAGCTTCGCCGCCACCGGCTGCTATTCACTTCCGATCAGCAATATCACGCAGACCGAGGCAGGTGCAGTCGTCGGCGGTAACCTCGAAATAGAAGTTGAGGCGGTTCCGCTGGTCGTATCAATCAGCGCGGGCTGGACCACCGAAGAAGCCATCCCCGTAGCCTTACGCCACGCCATCGCCATCTATGTTGGCGCTGCATATGATAGCCGTCACGACATCAGCGAAGCCACATTTGCGACCATCAAGCGTCTGTGCGCGCCCTTCATCCGGGTGGCGCTGTGAAGATCGACGCGGGCGCGCTGGATCGACGCATCGACATTATGACCCAGACCACTGTGCGCGATGCGGCTGGTCAGCAGCGCTCGACATGGATGGTCACGGCCTCGACATTTGGTCAACGGCTGGAACTGCGGACCACGGATGTCGCCCGCAGCGCTGGTAAAGTGACGGTCCCGGCTGGGCGCTATCTCATCCGCTACCGCACCGGCCTATCGACCGCCAATCGTGTCCAGATCGACGGCCAGACCTACGCCATCACCGCGATTGATGAGCCTGATCGCCGCACCACGATGGTCCTGACCGTCGAGGGGGTGAGCGCATGACCATCAGCGTGACCACGACCGGGTTCGCCGCGCTGGAAGCGCGCATGCGTTCGCTGTCCAACGATGTCGCCACCAAGATTGGGCAGTCGGCCAACCGTGCTGGTGCGGTCGTGATCGCGAAGAAGATCAAGGAAACCGCGCCCATCGGCCCGGATGCCGAAGGCTCTACCCGCAACCGGAAGCGCAAAAACGGCACGGTCGTGCAGGAGGCGCACACCAAGATCGTCAACAACATCAAGGTGCGCAAGGTCCGCGCCGAGTCCGGCAAAGTGGTCAATGCGATTGTGGTCGGCCGGGATGCCTATCACGCCAGCATGGTCGAATTTGGGTCGATCCATAATGCCCCCAATCCATTTTTCCGCACTGGCTTTGCGCTTGCGAGCGAGGATGCAGTTGATCGCGTGCGGGCCATTCTGGATCGACGGCTGTCGAAAGCGGGGGGCTGACGATGTTGGAAACCGCTCTCGTCACCTATCTCTCGCACCTTGCGCCGGACATGTATCCGGGGCGCGCGCCCACCAACTACGACACGCCCGCCGTCATTTATAATCGTCTGTCCACCCAGATGGAGGATGACCTCGACGGCGTTGGCGACATGGGCTGGGTCGTCATGCAGATCGATGTCTATGACCCGTCATATTTGGCGGCGAAAGAATTGGCGCATGATATCCGTGATCATCTGGTCATCTGGGATGATGAACAGGTGCATGCTGTTACCGTCGTCAATGAAACCGATATGATCGATGAGACAACAGAGACGACTTTATATCGCGTCATGATGACGTTCCTGTTCTTCGCGGCCATCTGACCGGCGGTCACGCCTGCCTGAATAAATACTCCGTAACGCGCAGATTTGCGCACATTATGGAGTTTATCTTATGGCTAATGGCGCAATGCTCGCGCGCAAGACGCGACTTGAAGTAAAGGATGGGGAAAATTGGATTCAGGTGAAAGGGTTCAAGGACTTTTCCGGCCTTGGCGGCGGTTCGGCCGCTGTTGTGGATGTCAGCGATCTCGATTCTGATGCCAAGGAAAAGCTGATCGGCCTGCCGGATGAGGGCCAGATTTCCATTTCGCTCAACTATATCGAAAGCGATCCGGGGCAGCAGTTTCTGGAAGAGGCGCGCCTGTCTGGCGAACTGATCGACGCCCGCATCGTCATGCGTAACAATAAGGCTTTCGCCTACAGCGCTGCTGTCCTGACCTTCGAAAAATCGGGTGGTGTGGATGCGGTTCTGGCTGGCACTGTGGGCATGGAAATCAGCGGTCTTGTGACCAAGGTTACGGTCACGCCCTGATGGCCAAGCTGAACAAGGAAGCGATCCTTGCGGCGGCAAAGCCGAAGGTTCGCGAGGTCGAAGTCGAGGAATGGGGTGTGCGTCTCAATGTCCGGGCGCACACCCTGCGGTCGCGGCTGGCGCTGCTCGATGCCGATACGGTCAATGCCGACGCAGTCGAAGAATATGAGCGCGATCAGGCGCTGCCCGACGATGAGCGAACCGGCGTCGCGAAGGTCGAGCGTTTCGACCCGGCGATCATCAACTTCATCCACTCTATCGTCGATGAAAATGGCGATCAGCTTTTTGACCTCACCGATCATGACCGCTTTCGTGACCTGTCCTACGCCACACTGGTTTCGATCCATCTGGCGATCCAGCAGGTCAATGAGGTCAAACCAGTCAGCTTCACCGATCTAAAAAAAAATTCCGACTGAATCCCGAGCGGCGGTTCCTCTTCCGCCTCGCTCTGGCACTGGGGCGGACGGTCGAGGAACTGTCCGCCACCCTTTCCGACGATGAACTGACCGAATGGATGGCCTTCTATGATGTGGAGCCGTTCGGCTGCGCGGTTGAGGATGATCGCGCCCGTCACATCGTTTCAATTCTCTTCAATGCCTATGACGGCAAAAACGAACCGAATTGGTTTGATCGTGATCCCGATTGGACTGCTGAATTGCGACGCCGTGCCGCGCCGACTGCCGATGAACTGGAAGACAGGATCGACGCATTCTTCTCGGCGAAGCTCACCGGACAAGATAGCCCATCGGCCAGCTAAATAGTCGATGGCAGACCTCGGCACACTTACCGTCAATATGGCGCTCGAAGCGGCGCAATTCATCAATGGAATGCGGCAGGCGGCCGCGCAATCGCAGGCCACGAACAAGGCGATTGCCTCGGCTATGGATGGCGCAAAGAAGGCGGTCGGTGGCCTGATCGCGGTTATGTCGATCGACGCCTTCGTTTCCGCCTCAAAGGCCGCTTTCGATTATGCCGACGATATCGTTGACCTTGCCGATCGAACCGGTGCGACGACCAAGTCGATTCAGGAACTCAGATATGCGGCCCAAATGACAGGCAGCGATTTTGCGTCTGCCGATGGTGCGCTGGAGAAATTCGCCAAGAATCTGGGAACGGCACAATCGGGCGGTAAGGCGATGGGCGAGACGTTCAAAAATCTCGGTGTTACTTCATCGGACTTCGATGCCGCCCTGCGCCAGACCATAGAAGGCATCAGTAAGTTGCCATCGACCAGCCAGCGCAATGCCGCTGCGCTTGAGGTATTCGGCAAATCGGCGGGAACCCTCACTGCCCTGATGGGCGAGGGGGCCAAGGGGTTCGAAGAATTCGCGGAAAAGGCCGATGAGCTTGGCGTCGTGCTGGGCGATGACCTGTTGCGCAACGCTGGTCAGATCAACGATCGGCTCGATACGCTCAAGATGACCTTGGACGCGCGATTTGCTTCCGCGATCGTCCAAAACGCTGACGCTATCGGCAATCTTGCGGATCAGGTCATCAAGATCGCGGGCGCTATGGCGCAATTCTGGTCGCAAAATCCTACCGCAGCCATGGGAATCATGGGCGCGCTGGCCGGTGGTCTGGCGGGCGGCTGGGTTGGTGGTCTGCCCGGCGCTCTGGGGGGCGCTGTCGCGGGTGGCGTCGGTGGCGCAGTGCTCGGCTACAATAGCCGTGGGGAGCGGAAGAAACTGACCAGCGAACGGGCCGATCTTGTTGCGGCCAATGATGAGCAGATGCCTGTGTGGTCGCTGTTCGGTGATTACCCTCTGTTGCCGAAGAATTCAGAGCAGCGGAAAAAGAACGACGCGCGGATCAAAGCCATCGACGCTCGCCTTGCCGCAATGACCAAGGAAGAGACGGCAGCAGCGAAATTGCTGGCCGGTGGCGGCGACAGCGGCGGCACGCTTCCCCCCATATCAGGCGGCAAGAAATCCGGCGGAAAATCGGCCGCTGACCTTGCCAAGGAAGCGCGCCAGCGCCTGTTTGCCTATGACTCCGACATCGACGCGGCCAATGTCAGTCTGCTGTCGGCCAAGCAGTCGCTGACCAGCGATATCACCGAGCAGTCGGCGCTGGAGCGCGAGATGCTGACGATCGAAAGCAATCGCCGCAAAGCTGCAATCGATCAGGATGCCCTCGATGGCAAATATACGCAGGCACAGGCGGACGCGCTCAAGGCGCTCGAAGACAAGGTCGTTTTCGCCAAATATGACCTCGTCAACCAGCGCGAAAATGAGGAGTTGGCGCGCCAGCAACTGGCAATAGGTCAGGCCGGATTGTCCAATGATATGGACCTGCTGTCGTCGCAATCGGGGCTGGCTCGATCGCAGGCCGATCGTCGCGCCATCAGCCTGCGCCTCTTGGACCTACAATATCAGCAGGAGCGGTTGGCGCTCGATGCGATCCTCGCCAGCAAGACCAGCACTGACGCGGAAAAGCAGATCGCGCAGGCACGCCTTGACGTTCTGGACCGTCTCAAGGCCAATGATGCGGCAGGTATCCGGCGCGACACGATGTCGCCCATGGGAGTCTACCTCGACGGTATCCCGCGCACCGGTGACGAAATCCGCGAGAGTATGGAGAGTGCCGCCGTTGACGGGCTGGGTTCGCTCAATGCCGGGCTGAAAGAGGCGATCAAAGGCACGGGATCGCTGGCTGATGCCTTCGATGCGATGGGTGACCGGATCATCGACAAGATCATGGATATTGCGCTCCAACAGGCCATCTTGGCACCGATCGGCAGCCTGTTTGGATCACTGCTCGGCTCTATTACTGGATCGATCGCAGGCGGCGCAGGCGGCGGCGATATCGTCATGGGTGGCGGCTTCACTTCGTTCATGAGCGGCGCGCGCGCCAATGGCGGCTTGACCCGTGCAGGTGCCTATCTGGTTGGCGAGCGTGGGCCGGAAATTGTCAACGTGGGCAACACGGCCAACACGATCCCGACCCATGCGCTTGCCAGCGTGAGGGGCGGAGCGCGATCCGGGCCGGTTATCTCGATCGGCAATATCACGTCGAATGACCCGGCCATGGTGCGAGCGATGGTCTATCAGGGGATCGCGGAAGCTGCGCCGATGCTGACCAAGTTCGGCACGGACAACACGATGTCAAAACTGCGGAGGCCGTCACTCTGATAAATATGGGATGCCTTCCTATCCCATATCATTTCCGCCGGTTACGCCAAATTCCGAACGGTTGGCGCTTAACCGTCGTCAGGCCGCGATTACTTCAACATTTTCGCTCGTCCAGCAGACCGTCAACACCGCGAGCCAGTGGCTGCTGACATGGACATGGCCGCAGATGATGCAGCCGAAGGCCGAGAGCGTTCGGGCTTGGCTCAATTCGTTGCGCGGGCAGGTTGGCACTTTCCGTTATGCACCTCGGCAGGCGATCAAATCCACGCTGACCGGCCGCACGGTCGCCGAAACTGCCTACGCCTATAATAACTCAGCGCGCATCGGCGGATGGTCAGCCAATGCAGCGAGCCAGCTTCGCCTCGGTCAATATTTTCAGATCGGCCCACAACTCTTCGAAATCACGTCGGCACCAGCGAGCGCAGACGCCAATGGCCGCTGCCTGATCGAATTCGAACCGGCGCTTCGCATGTCATATGCGGTTGGGACGGCCGTCGAACTTGCCAATCCCGTTGGGCTGTTTCGCCTTAACATCAGCGATGGTCAAACCTACACCCTGTCACCGGGCGCATTGGCCGAATTTGGCACCATCACCGCGACGGAGGCAGTGGAGGGATGAGGCCCAATATTACGCAGGAAATCCGTGACGCGCTGGCTGCGCAAGGAATCACGACCGCCTATATGGCGCGCTTGGACTTTGCCAGTGGGACCGTGTGCGCATGGACTGGCGCGCATAGTATCGAGGTCCAGAGCAGTGCCGATAGCCTGCTGAACGGCCAGACCTTCCACCCGATCCAAGCAGGGATCATGGTCCAGATCGGCGATAATAGTTTCTCCTATAGCGGCTCGGAATCGCTCGATATCCATTTGGCTTGCCGTCATCGGTCCCGGCTGAAATTGAGGCGGCATCGGTCATTCCTTCCGAATATCAGGGACGGTCTGCTACCTTGTGGCGGGCGCTGTTGATCCAACCGGGTGGACTAGCCGAACCGCACTGGGTCTTTCGTCGCATACGAGCGGGAACCATGGATACGGTCGAAGTCAGCGGAGACGGGCAATCGCGCCTGTTCAAACTGACGATCGAATCCCACGCGGGCATGATCAGCAATGCGACCCAGTCGACATATCTGGATCAGCCTAAATTTGATCCCAATGACCGGTCGCAGGAATACGCGCCCACCATCGCCAATGGCGATGACTTGATGAAGCGGCCAGCCACGGGCTGGGCGGCGCTTCAGCAAACCTTCGAACGCTGGGCAGATCGGTAATGATAAATATGGGATGCTACTTGCGTCCCATAGAGCAGCCGATTGGGAAGATCGGCTTCGCACCTATCTAGATCGAATTTCAGACGAGCCCTTCGATTGGGGGCGGCACGACTGCGCGCTTTTTGCCGCCGATTGCATCAAGGCGATGACCGGGTTCGATCCCGGCGAAGCCTTTCGCGGCCAATATGACACCAAGACCGGTGCGGCAGAAGCGTTGCGTGAATATGGGGCAGGGACGCTGCTCCAGACGGTCACCGCATGGCTGGGCGATCCGGTTTCGATCCATCTGGCCAAGCGTGGCGACATCGTCATGCGCGATCGCACGACCTGCGGCATCTGCGTTGGCCCCTACAGCTATTTCGTAGGCGAAGGTCCGGGATCAGTCGGACTGGTCCCGCTTCCCACGGCGAGCCTGAAATACGCCTTCAGCGTGCCGTTCGGTCCGGTGGCGGTCGATCCGGTGATCGCTAATGGGTAAGGTCGTAACTACCGTCCTGATCGTGGCGGTCGCTGTCGCTGTCGTCGTCTTCGCGCCCCAGATCGCAGCGGCCATCGGTGCCAGCGGCATTTTCGGGGCGACCGTCACGGCGGCCACGCTTGCCACCATCACTTCATCACTGGTCGGCCTCGGCGTCAGCCTTGGCCTTGCTGCTGTCGCATCGGTCTTCCGCAAAGTGCCGAACATGAGCCAGTCGCTGGTCGACCGGCTCAATACCAGCGTCGTCCCCAGTGCCTCGCGCAAGATCATCATCGGCACCACAGCGGCGGGCGCGGATGTGCGCTTCCTTGAAAATTTCGACCGGGCCGGATCGAAGAAGGATGGCTTCGCCCAGATTGTGGCGCTGGCCAGCCATCGCATCAACGCGGTCAAATCCCTTTATCTCGAAGACACGCTGACATGGAACGGGTCGACCATTGTCGACGACCATGATGGTGGCGTTCTCGCAATCCGCTCCTGTCTGGAAGGCAAGGCCAATAATGGCTTTTCGTGGGGAAGCGGCTCCTATTGGACTGCCCAGCACACTTTCACGGGCTGCGCCTATCTCGCTACCCGGTTCAAATTGGACAGCAAGGCGTGGCCCAGCGGAATTCCGTCGCGCTTCACGACGATCGTCGAAGGCTGTCCGCTTTACGATCCCCGCCGCGACAGCACGAACGGCGGGTCCGGCGCGCATCGTATCGCGGATCAGTCGACTTGGACATTCCGCGAAGGTTCGACCGAGATTGGCCGCAATCCCGCTTTGGCGATGCTGGTCTATCTGCTGGGTTACCGGATCAACGGCAAGCTGGCTTGGGGCATGGGGATTCCGGCCCACCGCATCGATTTCGACAATTTCCGCGCCTACGCCAACCTTTGCGAAGAGCAGGTTCTTACCCAGTCCGGCGGCACGGTTCAGCGCTACACCGCAGATGGATCGTTCAGCACGGCCGATACCCACGAAACGGTCATCAGCGGCATCACGGCCGCAATGGGATCGTGCAAGCTGGTCGATACCGGCGGCCTTTACCAGTTGGTCGGCGGCTATGATGACACCATCGGTCCCAAGGTCGATTTTGACGAACATGACATCGTCGCGGCGGCTGGTTCCGCCTCGCCTTATACGTGGAAACCTGCGCCCGCGACGCGCGAGACCTATAATATCGCGCGCGGTCGCTTCGCCGATCCCACCAATCTCTACCAGCTTGTCGACTGGGGCGTGGTCGAAACCGATCCGCTGGCCGATGGCATCCCGCGCACCATGTCGTTGGACCTTGGTTTGGTCAGCAGGGCCGAAACCTGTCAGCGCATCGCCAAGCAGTTCCTTCTTCGCGAAGCTCTAGGACCGGGCGTTTTCTCGGCGACCTTCGGCCCGAAAGCCTTCGCCGTTCAGGTTGGCTCGCTTCTCACGTTGTCGCTGCCCGAGCGGGGCTGGAACCGGAAGCTGTTCCGAGTGCAGGAGCAAGTCGAAACCCACGATCTCTTCTTCTCGATGGTGCTGCGCGAGGAAAGCGCAGATATCTATGCATGGGACCGCGAGGAAAAGCCGCTTCCCGCCAACATCCGCCCCAGCAGCTATGATCCGCGCGATACGGTCGCGCCCGCTAATCTTGCCGTCACCAGCGATGTCATCAACGGTGCGGGCGGACAGCAGGTCAGTGAAGTCGAGGTCACTTGGACGCCTGCCGACAGCGCACGTGTCGCGGGTATCCAGATTGAGAGCCGTCCGGTGGGCGCGGTTGCATGGACCGAGCAGGCAGCCCTGCATGATCCTGTTGCGGGCGTATTCCGCTTTACCAGTAACGTCGGCGGCACCGATCTTGCCGTTCGTGCCCGTTACCGCATGGACACCGGCGTTTACAGCGATTGGGTTGGTGCTGATGTCATATCGGCCGCCATTGAAGTCATTGACGGCAAAGCCCGCGATGATGCTTCCACCGCTGTCGACACGGCGCAGCAGGCGCAGGAAACGGCCAATGCCGCTGCTGGCGCTACCGCGACCCTCAATGCGAAATTCGATCAGCTAGAAACTGCCGTCGAGGAGGCCGATGGCCTGATTGACGATCTTGTCACCACATATGGTTTGACCGCATCGGCGGCGGCGAGTGCGGATGCGGCGGCCCAGCATGAAGTCAATGCAGCTAGTGCGGCGACCAACGCTGTTACGGCGAAACAACAGGCAGAATCCGCCAATAGTGCTGCGGCAGCGGCAAGAACGGCGGCGGAAACGGCACGCAATCAAGCGCAGACAGCGGCGACAAGCGCTTCAACGGCGCTCAGTGATAGTAATGCGGCAAAGACCGCCGCGCAGAGCGCGAAGGCTGATGCCGAAGCTGCTTTTGCAAATTCGACGAGCGCCAAAAATGCGGCGGTGGCGGCACAAGGGGCGGCGGAGACGGCGCGGAATAATGCGCAGACCTATGCTTCCAATGCGAGTAATTCGGCTACGGGTGCCGCAGGTAGCGCGACTACGGCAGCGACGAAGGCGACCGAAGCGGGCAACTCGGCGTCAGCCGCATCCGGTTCGGCAGTCACCGCACAGGCTGGCGCTGAAAGCGCATCCTATCTCGATGTCGCCCACGCATGGGACTTTGCGAACAACGCGGTCAATGACTTCACAGCCAATGGTGGCTCGTTGACCGGTCAGTCAAATGGGCTGTTATATGCGCAGACTGGTGGCGATCCCCAGTTGATCCGCACCGGCCTTTCTTTTGCGGGATCACGCTACACGCGCGTAATAGTGGATTTGACGCGCACAGTGGCCTCCACAAGCAGTGCCGTTGATCTTATGATGTTTTGGGCCACCGCAGGCCATAGTTACGCGGCAGGCTATAGGTGTTCGCCGATGGCGGTCGTCAACCCGCCGCTCAACCAGCGCACGCAACTGACGTTTGATCTGACTTCCGCTATCGGGTCGGCTGACTGGCTCGGCAGCACCATTTCGGCGATCCGCTTCGATCTTGATTCCACTTCTGGCGGCTCGTTCCTGATCCATTCGATCCGGGTCGTTGGCCCCGATGGTCTGGCTCCGGCAAAATCGGCCACGGCGGCAGCCACAAGCGCATCGGCGGCGGCAACGTCGGCAGGCGCAGCGGGCACGTCAGCTACGGCGGCGCAGACCAGTGCTACCAGTGCATCGACAAAGGCTGGGGAGGCCAGCACTTCCGCGACCAATGCCGCGACCAGTGAGAGTAATGCCAAGGGATCGGAGAATGCTGCCAAAACGTCCCAGACGGCGGCGGCAGGATCGGCAACGAGCGCGGGTAATTCCGCTTCGGCGGCAGCGACGTCCGCTTCGACAGCATCGACCAAGGCCACTGAGGCAAATCAGTCCGCATCGACGGCGACTACGCAGGCCAACAGCGCCGCAACCAAGGCAGGTGAGGCCAGCACTAGCGCCAGTCAGGCGGCCACGAGCGAGAGCAACGCCAACGCATCCAAAAATGCTGCCGCGACATCCGCGAATAATGCGGCAATCAGCGCCAACGCGGCCGGTGGCAGTGCCACGGCTGCTGCTGGTAGCGCCAACAACGCTCAGACCAGTGCTTCCTCTGCTGGCAATAGTGCTAGCGCAGCGGCGGCACAGGCTATCGTCGCCGCCAGCCATGCGACCGGTAATCTGGTCCGAAAAGGGATTTTCAGCGATGGCTCGACCGGAACTTGGTCCGGCAATGTAACCGCCATCGCGACAACGATTGCACCGCCTGACGGGGCGTCGCGCGTCCTGCGCACTACAAATCGTAATTCGGCCGAAGGTGACCTGATCCCATGGCCCTTCACCACGGCGCGGAAGCTGCGGATCACCGGCTATATCCTCGCCTATGGCTCCTATCTGGGCAGGATCGGCATAAACGCCGTCAATTCGGCAGGAAGTAACGTCTGGTATTTCGTCGCTGGATCAAGCGCCGGGGCGTCAAGTTGGACTAGCGTTGACGGGATTGTCACAATCCCGGCCGATATCGTAAGTCTGCGTGCATTCATCGTAAGTGACGGTCCCGATGGCGAGACTGGGCACGATGTGCGCGCAACCAGCATCGCTATATCTGATGTCACCGATGCTGATGCCGCTGCGGCAAGCGCGTCGGCGGCGGCGACCTCGGCGAGCGCGGCTGGCACCTCGGCCACGAACGCGGGAACCAGCGCCAATAGTGCCACCCAGTCGGCCAACACCGCGTCGACCAAGGCGAGCGAAGCCGCTGATAGTGCATCGTCTGCGGCGACTAGCGCATCGTCGGCCTCTAGCGCATCGACCGCCGCAGGAAATTCGGCGACTGCTGCGAATTCCTCCGATATTTCGGCGAAGCTGACCGCAGCATCACAGATGCCCAATGATTTCCAGTCGGACGGGAAATTCTGGCAGCAGGGTTTCGGCGGTCTTCCTGCGACTCTCAACTCGATCACCGCCAATTCGACCTTCTCCTTCGTCACGAATAGCGACGTTGGGAGGTCTATGAGGATCACCGCTGCCGGACAGATCGATGTCGGCAATATCGGGATGATCCCGCTACAGCCTGATCGTGTCTATCGACTCACAGCAAAGGTGCGTCAGCAAACCGGCTCGGTGTTCGCCCAACTCCAGCTTTACCGGATCGGTGTAACCGCGACAGGCGCAACCACGGCCAATGGCACGGTCAACAACCCTTCGACCTTCACTTTCGCATCTTTGAACCAATGGGTCGAACTGATGGGAACGGTCCCGGCAGCGACGACTAATGCGATGATCGCGGCGGGCGCGGCCAGCATTCGTTGCTTGCTGCGCCTGTTGGCGGCGTCGACCACCGTCACGGTCGATTACGCGTTCATTCGCCTCGAAGATATCACCGAAAGCAACAGCGCGGCCGGATCAGCGAATGCCGCAGCCAATAGCGCATCGCAAGCGTCCGCAAGCCAATCTTCGGCAGGATCGTCTGCATCATCGGCCCAATCCAGCGCGACAACGGCGGCTACAAAGGCAGGCGAAGCATCAACCTCCGCCTCGCAAGCATCAACCAGCGCGTCAAATGCCGCTGGCAGTGCCAACACAGCCAGCCAACAAGCAGGTCTGGCAGCACAATCGGCTACCAATAGCGGTAGCAGCGCAAGTGCTGCGGCCGGTTCAGCTTCCACCGCTAGCACGAAGGCGAGCGAAGCGAGCCAATCAGCTAATGCGGCTCAAAGCGCCTTGGTAACCGCGTCCAGCGTGGCGCAAGCGCTAATGCCGAACACATTTGGTGATCTCAAAAACTGGACTTGGGACTATTCGAACGGAACGTCCGATTGGAGCGGCGACAGCCGCGTTCGAGCCTTCGACCATTCGACCCACGGCCGGGTGATGGAAATCACCAACAATCCAGCATTCGTCCCACATATCTCGTCGAAGGGGCGGGTGGCACTTGTTCGTGACCACAAGTATCGCATCACGGTAAAATGGTGCCTTGTCGGCCAGCAAAATGGTGATGTCGCGGTCACGGCGTCGATTTTCGCGATCGGCCTGAAGCCGGACAACAGTCAGTGGAATAATATCTCGCTAGGCTCGCAGATTGCACCGGGCAATTCTGGCTGGGGCTGGTCAAATTTTGCCACGCACGCACTTGATGTCGACGCCAACACGTTAATGGATCAGGGGTGCACGTGGGTGCGCCCGTTGTTCCGCATCGACAGTCAGGGCGTCTATTACGTCCAATCAATCGATTTTCGCGATGTCACCTCGGAAGTCGCGTCGGCCGCTTCGGCGGCGGCAGCCTCAACCAGCTACAGCAATGCGCTCTATGAGGCGACGCAAGCAGCGCAGCGTTCATCGGCGGCATCGGGTTCGGCGAACACCGCCTCGATACAGGCTGGCAATGCGGCTTCCAGTGCATCGGCGGCGGCAGGGTCGGCTGCTACAGCGAGTAATCAGGCTGCGGCGGCGTCGTCCAGCGCTTCATTGGCGGCTACCTATTCCACAGCCGGTGGAAACCTGCTGGTCAATACCGAAATCGTGCCGGACACCAGCGGTTGGGCCAACTATGTGGGCGGCGGCATGGTTGCGACACATGGCCGTTCGCAGCCCAGCGCGGAATGGGTGCTGACGGGCGAGCATACGCTTTCGATTGTCCAGTCCAACAATGGCAGCAGCGGTTATGCTGAGTGGACGCAGGTCATCAACGTCAAGCCGAGTCAGTGGTATGACGTGAGCGGGTTGGCGGCCGCGCACCGCTGTAATGTGCAGGTCTATTTGCAGTGGGTAGATGCAAACGGCACCGCCGGTGCCGCGCCATCGACGGGCCTATTTGCGGCAGGCACTGGCGGCAACAAGATACAGGACTGGACCAACTATGGTTACAAGGCGCAGGCCCCGTCCGATGCTGTTCGCGCCAACCTGATCCTGCGGAAATTTCCGACCCTGTCTGGGCAGACCGATAGTTGGGCTTGGTTCTGTCGTCCGCAAGTTCGCGAAACTTACGCTGAAGCGCCCACACCCGCACGCTATGCGCCGGGGCGGGCAGGGGCGGCGTTGGCCAACATGTCGGCGAGCATCACCACAACCCAGAACACGGTCGCGACCGCCAATGCGGCTATCGCGTCCCACGAAACGCGCCTTCAGGCTGCCGAGTCCAATGTCAGTCAGACGCTGGGTGCGGTGTCTGATCTCCAAGGGCGGACGACCGCCTATTGGCAGGTGCAGGCGGTCGCGGGTGATGGTCGTGCGCAAATGCGTCTCGTTGCCGATAGCAATGGGGGCGGGGGCGTTGACATTGTGGGTGACCTTCGCGTGACCGGAAATGCGCTGATCACCGGCACGGTTAATCCAGAAGCGCTGGCATTGGGCCGCTTCGTCAAGCGCCTTGGACCGGTCAGCATTTCGCCGACCAATTCGACCGGAACGCTGTATTCGGCCACGCTGGGCGAAACGATGGCCAACGGCAGCTATCTGTTGGAAGGGACAGTTGGCTTCACATATTCGTGTGGTCGGTCCACCACGACCTACAATGGCAAGCCGCTCTACACCGACTACGCGAACGACGGTGGTGTGAATGTCCTGCTCAAGAAAAATGGCAACATCATCGCCAGCACCGGGTGGTCGGGAAATCTGCTAACCAATTACGGCTCGCTTGCGTATGGTTCGGCGATGACGACTGTGTTCGATGCACCGGCGGCGGACACATACACGGGCAATGTGACGGTGGAAATCGTCGCGCTCAAAGGCAACGTCGACACCGGTATCGTCAATCAGGGCGATTATTACACGCGCACGATCAGCGGCAACTACACCAATTTCAGCTTCAGCAATCTCAAGCTGAAATGGACCTTCATCTGAAATGGGCGGGCGCGGAAGCGTGCCCGCCTAATACCGACCTCCAGTGATGCTGACTCACGAGGGGGATTCCCAAGGCGCTGAATTTCTGAATCTATGGCTTCCCGTTGGAGGGCATGGCGATGGGTGCAGCGATCGGATTGCGGGACGACTTTGAC
>Ga0213869_10000894_pt1 | contig 22935 bp, 18 predicted proteins | sample PICome_10_FD_160083 | JGI IMG/M metagenome (GOLD analysis project Ga0213869, IMG submission 160083) | Coastal seawater microbial communities near Pivers Island, North Carolina, United States - PICO132 | ecosystem: Environmental > Aquatic > Marine > Coastal | place: USA: North Carolina...
GTAACAATTGACTAACAAAAGTCCATGTACGAGGAGTAGCAAATGCTCTGCTAGAAGACTTAGCATCAAAATCATACAAGTCTTGTTTAGCAAATGACAAGTAACCAACTACATCTTCATGTACTTGATTCTCAATAGCCCAAGTCTGCCAAGAAGCAAAGTCAGGACGCATTTCTAAGTGAATGAAACGATTAGCAAGGGGCATCGGCATACGATATGTGACACCTTTGTCAGAGTCCCTGTTACCTGCGGCTACAATATGTACGTTCTTAGGAAGAATGTACTTGCCAACACGTCCATTAAGAACAAGTTGATAACCTGCAGCCTGAACTGCTGGGGGAGCCGAATTCATTTCATCTAAGAACAATATGATTTTGTCATACTGAGCGGCAAGTTCTTCAGAAGGAAGTTCGATTGGGGGTGCCCAGTCCATAACTCCTAAGTCTTTGTTGAAGAAAGGGATACCTCTGATATCAGTAGGCTCCATCTGTGCCATACGCAAATCGATAACTAGACAGTTACCCATTTCAGTTGCAATTTCTTCGACAAGTTCAGATTTGCCTACGCCGGGAGGTCCCCATAAGAATGAAGGACGCCCTGCTAACATTGCGGCTTTAATTGCGGGTTTTGCTTGTTGACTTGTTACAGTCAGATTTTCAGTTAATTGAGACATTTTTTAACTCCGTTACTTTATTGTTGAATATGTATATATTATAGAGCCTTTGGGTAGTGATGTCAAGTCTTTTTTGAAAATAATTGAAATTAATTTTCCTATATGATTCAACAACTTAGTTTCCTTCTGGTTCCATAAGTGTTAATAATAAGATATATTTCTCTATCATGTCGCAACTTTCTTGCATTTTTGCTCTATAATCGTCAGCGGCTTGCCAATTGTTACGTTGTCTGCATCTGACTTCTATAGTAGACAGTTCATCTACCATGGGTACAATGTTAGCCCAAAGTTTTCTCATATCAGGATTAAATGATAGAGATCGAATTTGTTTTTGAAGTGAATCCAAATACTTGCGGGCTTCTATTGCGTTAGAGAATTTCTCATTCATACCCTTATTATACGACTTTTGGGTACCAATGTCAACCTTTATCGTACCAACGTATGTATATCATAGTTACATCATTGTTGTCGTTTTGATAGTATTGATGCCCTAGATTCATGTTATGAGCAAACAGTCTATTGTTAGACAGAGTTTCTTTGACTCCTCTCTTCCAAATATCTGGCCATTCATCTGCATATGATACTTGAAATTCAGAGTTAACATTATCACTACTTAAAGTAAAAAATGTAATCCATTGTTTAGTAGTATCATCAAAGTTTTCTATAGGATTGTAATCTTTGTGCCAACGTCCACTAGTATGCATTGGATCTACTTCATTGTTTATTAATGTTCTATAATTGTAGATAACTGGGCGTGTCAAATAAGATTTTAATTGAGATTCAATTAAATCGATAAGTTTTCCATTAGATTTAGGAAGTAAACTTTTGACTATAGAGTTGTCATCGTATCGATTACAAAGAGTAGGGTTTGTTTCATCTTCTTTTAAACTGCCATCTGGAGTAATTAAATACCCAGATGTCTCAACTAAAGGTTTATCTGCTGTTATTTTTTGTAATGTATCAGAATCTAAAAATTCATCAATAAAAAAATATTCAGTGTTCAATATATGCCTTTGCCAAATTCAGTTTTAGAATTCTTAGTTTTCTTTTTGCCCGGTCTAAGTAGTGGTGGACGACCGTCACGTGCAATGTCACCAAGTCCCATTGCTTTTGCACCTTTCTTCATTGTGTCTGGGTGTACGTCTACAGATAATGCCCTAGAAAATCTTGGATCATTTCTTTCTGCTTCACTTGGAATGTATCCTGATGCTTCACCGATCGTTGTTGATGTTCTTTTAGGACCATAGTCTTGGTATTTAATATCAAACGGGCCTTTGTGACCTTGAGATTTTAAATGTTTAATATACTGTTTGATTTCATCTTCATTTGGACTTCTAACATTGGGTTTGCCATCAACATATAAAGCATATTGATATTCTTCATTAATAGCACCTTGATTTATTCTTTCAACTGCTTGTAAAAATGTTATCATCTTTTCATAATACTCAATGTCTTTTGCAAGATTAGGTATTACAATTTCTTTTGCTTTTTCTCTATCGTCTATTTTTTTATTCATAAAGATTTCTACTTTGATAGCATTATCTAAATATCTTGCGGCTTCTTTAGAAGAAATATGATGTTCTTGTGCCAACGCATCAACTGTATCTTCTGCTAAATTAACTTTACTATTATAGACACCAATAGATTCTTCAAACGTTCTTCTTAATAATTCTTCTTCAATAGATAGTTGTTGGGCTCTTAACTTGTTGCGTAAATCAAACAATGCTTGAAAGTATCCTTTTGATCTGATAGCCTTAAATGCTAAGTTTTCAGGACCAAACTCTCCTTTATTATCTAAACCTGCTTGTCTGTATCTTTTAATAATAGATAGTACATTGTTTACTTTTTCAATGTCTTTTGCTTTTAATCCTTCGATTGCTAGTTGTTCTAATCTTTCAAACTTATGTTCTGCTGATATTTCATCTAAGTTTGCTCTTTGTTTGCTAGGGAAACGAGTAAACTTATCTTGCATAAGACTGTACTCGCCTAAACTAGTATGTGATTGTGCTGTATCTTGTACATAAACTTCAACAGGAATATCTCTGATAGTAATTTCATATGTGTCATTATACAAAGACTTCTTAGCATTGAATAGTTCTTTATAAACATCTGACTCTGGTAGTTCTGCAAAGTCTACAAGTAGATGCAGATCAATATCCGAATGAGGTGTGTAAGTAAATGCAACATTACTACCAGTAATGATTACATCTTCTACTGCAAGATCAGGTATACCCATGTACTCAATAAAGTCATCAGTAATAATCTCTAATTGTTTTTTGATGTTTGGCTTCAATTTATTGTTTTCATCAAACAGCAAAGGATTCAACTCATCGTGGAAGTTGATCGCATCTTCGATTTTGAATTTTTCTAGTTCAGATATGTTCATATATCTATTTATCGAAATAGGCGAGGGGCAAATAAATGCCCCTCTGGGTGTTCGGTGACGAGGTACCTTAGACCTCGGGGGATTAGGCCGCTAGGGCGTAATCTTCCATTTCATAATTGTTGTCAATTATAGTGTTTGCTTGATTTACAGTCATCGCCTACTGTGTTGTCTGCTCCGTTACTAATCACCCTGTCGAATCCCTTACACCCCCTCTGCTGTTTATTGGTGGAGGTGGCCGGAGTCGAACCGGCGTCCAAAGTGCCTTTTACTTCACTTCATACAACAATAATTTAATCTAGTAATTCTTTGATTACTAGAATTTTAATTGCGGTATCTAATGCGTCATTTACATCGTCTTTAATGTATTTAACTTCAGTATGATACGTATGTCTAGCATACCCAGTGTAGTAAGGTATTGCATTACTACCCATGTGCACCATAGAATTACCACGTTTCTTATGTGTATGTAAACTATAATGACGAGGATATTTTACAATCTTGCCATCAATAATACGAGTTGCCCCTGTATATGCTTTAGAACTCTCACGTATAAGTCGTTCATCAGATTTCTCTGCACTTACCGGGCAAGCAATCATTATTGCAAAAAATGCTATAATTAATGTAGTACCTAACTTTGTTCCTGTTATCTTCATACCCATATCCTTTTGTGAGAATGTATTTATTATAACACAAATAAACTCTAGGCATATACTTTTGGGTAAATGATTTTTAACTAAATACATACATGCGTTATTATGAATTCATAGTCGAGTACAAAACCGAAATTACTAAGGGTAGGTTCGGCGATAAAATCCTAGACAAACTACAAATACAAGATATTATTGATCTTAAGCCCGATATTGAAGCAGGTAGACCTATGAGTAAGCCGACTGATTATCAACAACTTGCACTTCATATTATGGGTATTGGAGGACGAACATCTAGCCCAGTTTCTCCTTGGGAAAGTGTTGACCAAGAACTATTTGATAAACATAAGAATGAAATTGTAGAAAAACTAATTGCACAATTTGAAGACTTTGATCCTACTGCAAACAAACAATACATGCCTTATCTTCTTAATTGGTATGTTAACTCTGGTGAGATAGGATCATATGCATTTCCAAACTTAGAAGATGCAAGATCAACTCTTAAAGAATCATTAATAATGTATTACAAATTAAGAGAACGAATTCCAGAAAGATACAGAGACATTGGCCAATATAGTTCTGCATCAGACTTTATGAATAGTGTACAAGCCCTTCAATCACAATATGGTAAACAAGAAAAATTAGATCCTGGTGATACTGAAGTTATCTATGATAGCAAATATGCAACAATCTATTGGGCTAAAGATGAAGAAGGATCATGTTACTTAGGACAAGGAACACAATGGTGTACAGCCGCAACTAGGTCTACAAATTACTTTGATCGATATAATAAAGACGGGCCTCTCATAATTATTAATATGAAAGAGAAAATAAGAACATACGATGGCTGGCGAATAGACGATGACGGTGGAGAACATGAAGATCCAGATGGCGAAAGAGTTGTCAATAAAATTCAAGCGGCTATGGATGTTGAGCCTGATGACACTGGAGCATTATTTTGGACTTGGGAAGACATTGCAGACCCTACAGATGAGCCAGTAGACTTTAGTACTTTATATGATGACAATCCTAACTTTAAACAAATGTGGGATAGTCCAAAGTTTCAAAAGGCTATGGATGTTCTTTGTCGAAAATGGTGGGATTATAATGGTCTACATCTTGCTAGTCAAGTCAAAGATGATTAATATGAAACTTCTTCGTAACGTTCTTTAAGCCACTTCCATTCATAACTTAAACGTAACTTCTCAAAGTCTCCATCTACTTCTTCAAAGTACTCTTCTCCACAGATTGCACCTTTGATAGATTCTTGGAAGAAAGGCTGATCTGGATCTGCTTCATTCAACCATGCTTCTAAACGTTTCTTACTAATCTCTGTATCATCAACTAATAACTTAATCACTTCTCTGAATGCTGTACGCCATGTAGAGAACTCATCTGTGTTATACTGTGCTATGCCTGATAGTAAGGGCACACTAGCATGTTCGTCATCTAATGTAAAGTCTAAGCCATAACCATAGTTTGCAAGTGTTAGTTCTTTATTGTATGCAATCATAGCCTGATGTCCATAGACTAAGCCATTGACTGGATTCTTTGCTTCAAAAATATAGTGCTTGGGTTGTTGCATTCTATCTGGTTGCCAGTTAAAGTCAAACTTAGGAGAGACTTTCAGTTTAGCAAATACAGTAAACGCCCAAGGTGTTTCACTTGCTTCTGCTGATGCGTGATATGCTTGTACACGACCATCAACACCATCTACTCTTACTACTCTGTTTGGTATGTTCTTTGTAATGCGTTGCAGATGCTCCCAATTTTCCTCTGCGCCAGTCTCTCCGTTCGACAAGAAAACAATATCCATCGGCTTCGATAGTGCAAGACGATTTGCATTCTTAATGTAAGGGTATTCATATAGTTCTCTCTTTACATGATCTTTAACTTCACGTGGAACTATAATTCTTGTTGCTCCAGTTGATTGTACTATAATGTTTTTAGACTCTGCTGTCCACAATGACATAGGTTCTTCATCTACTACTTGTATGTCTTCATCAGTTTTTGATACTAATGTAACATAAGGAAATTCATCGATATCTTTTAACGACTTAGTATGCGTATCACTCTTAGAAACGATTACAGGCGCTCTCAGACGTTGTGTACGCAGTGTTTGATTGTAGTTTATCTTCTCGTAATCTTCTAATGATTCCATATCATCAATCAATTCACGTGTTTTATTAACGTCTATAAAGAATGTATCTCCAAACTTTTGTTTGTTGCTTGGGAAAACATGTAACTGATCACGTGCAAAAGGATCGCATATGTAGGACAAGTCAAAGTCGCCGTAATCACAAATAGATGATGCGATCCATACGTAATGCTCTTTCCGTGTTGGTAGTTTATCTACAATATTCTTTAATGTTGTCACGTAATCAGTGTCATGTTCAACCGTGCTTACACGTTGTCTTGGTGCTTTCTCTTGTAATTGTTTAACAACTGCTTCTGTATGTTTATTGCCATGATCGACAACTACAACATCGTAAACACATTCAGTTGCTCTTGCTCTGATGTCTTTAACAAAGTTAAGATTGTCTAAGTGTTCGATAACGTTAATGTATTTGGTGTCATCATTAAATGTTTCTCTAGCAATTAGGTATGTTGTACCCCAATGTGACCATTGCGTACCGAACACATGAACCATCTTCATCTGCCAAGGGTTAGGATAATAATCAAAATCAAATTCTTCATAATCTAATTCTGAATTTAATATCCATAGTAGACTAGTAGTTGATCTGTTAATACATCTACGAGCAGTTTCTACCCAAGAGTTTAAGTATCTTGTCTTTTGTATGTTAGGATATCTTTCTTGCAGTTTAGCAAAACGTTCTTTTGATTCTTTGTTTCCTCTATCTACATAGAACATATCTAAGTTGGCTTGAATCTCTCCTATCGTATCCGTCTCAACATAGTTAATTGTTGCATCTTTAAAGATTGCTGAGTTCACAAAATATGTTTGTGTATTGATATTGTCTTTAGAACCAAATGCATGAATATAGTTAGACTGATAAACATCAGGTCTCCAACTAAAGTCAAAGTCTGTATAGACTAAGTCCATGTTCAATGCCCAAAACACTTCGTCTGGATGATTTGCTACTAAATCTTCTAATGTTGTTTCTATAAAGTAAACATCTATTTCATCAGGTATAACATTGTCTGCTTCGATAGATTGTAAGAATAAAACTTTACCGTCATTACCAGGCTGAACATACTTAGGACCGTCGTCTTTACCAACAACACTACCAAACTGATAGATTGCTGGATCTGCTGTTTCATCTGGATGCCAACTAAAGTCAAACTTACTTACGTCTAAATCACCGGGTACTACCCAATGCATACGTTTGCTGTTTGCTAACTTACGTGCTTTAATGATTCTTGTGTCAACATACTTAATGTCTGTTGCACCGTCTACTGTATATGTTGGACCACCTGTCTTCTGATGCTGTGTACCAAATTGATAGATAAATGGATCATCTTCTGCATATGGGTGCCAACTAAAATCAAAGTCTTCGATATCTTGTGGGACTTTCCAGTTTGTTCTGTCACCACTATCTAACGAGGTTGCAACTGGTTGCTCGATATACTTGATTTTAGTTGCTCCGTCAACTGTGTATGTCGGTCCACCGGTTAATGCCCACTGTGTACCGAACTGATAAATGAATGGTTCGTCTAAATCATCTGGATGCCATGAGAAGTCAAAGCCATCAATATCAATGCCTTCTGGTATAGTCCACTTGCATGGTTGATTAGGTAGTTTGTGTGCAATGTTACCTTCAACATATTTTACTTCAAGTGCACCTTCAACTATGTATTTAGGTCCACCTGTCTTCTGCCATTGCGTTCCAAATTGATAGATGTATGGTTGATCTTCTAGTGGAGACGGTCTCCAACCAAAGTCAAATCCTGTAGTATCTAAATCATCTGATATTTCCCAACCGTCAACACTTTCTTCTAGTGTTGCTACTACATCGTGTACATATTTGACTGTCTCTGCGCCTACAACTCTGTATTCAATCGTAGGCATTTCTTCTGCTGAATAATACTTGTTACCAAATTGATAAACAAATGGTTCATCTGTCTCATCATGGTGCCAACTGTAATCAAAGTCTTTAATTTGATAGTTACCTAATGTTCCCCAATGTCTGTTGTTAGGATCAGGTAATCTTTTTGATTTAATAATACGTGTATCAATGTATTTGATTCCACTACCCTCATGTGCGCCTGGTGTAATGTATTTGTGTCCACCAGTCTTCTGCCATTGAGTACCGAATTGATAGATAAACGGTTCGTCTTCTGCATATGGATGCCAACTATAATCGAAATCATCTTCATCAATGAGTTTAGAATCAACTTCCCAATTGTCTTTGCAGGGTAATGCTTTTGATACTTGATCTTCTACGTACTTAACTTCTTCTGCATCTTCAACTGTGTATATAGGTCCACCACTTAATGCCCACTGAGTTGGAAATCTATAAATGTATGGTGGACTTGTTGCATCCGGATGCCATGAGAAGTCAAAAGTCTTTTCATCGATATTATTTGGGATAGTCCAGTTATCTTTTTTAGATAATGCTACTGCTTTAAACTGTTCTTCGTACTTAACTTCAGTTGCCCCTTCTACATAATATCTTGGACCACCTGTCTTCTGCCATTGTGTGCCGAACTCATGTATCATTGCTGGTTCATTTGGATTAGGCTTCCAACTAAAATCAAACTCACTTACATCTATATCTGTTGGTATCTCCCAGTTTGTTTTATCATGTCCTAGTGTTGCAATTAAGTCGTTAACATAACTAACTTCATCTGCTCCAATAACTCTATACTCTAATGTAGGCATTTGTTCAGCAGAGTAATACTGATTACCGAATTGATAGATAAAAGGATCTGATGTATCGTCTGGATGCCATGAGAAATCAAACCCTTTGATACAATAATCATTTAATACTTTAAAATTGTTTGCATTTGCTAAACGAGTTGCTTTTAAAATTCTTGTGTCTATATATTTTACAGCACTACCTTCATGCACGCCAGGAGTTATATACTTTGGACCACCTGTCTTTTGCCATTGAGTACCAAATTGATAAATGTATGGCTCATCTTCTGCATATGGATGCCATGAAAAATCAAATGTAGATTCATCAATAACTTTAGGATCAAACTCCCAGTTACACATTTGATGATATGCTGTTGCTTGTTGTGCATCAACATACTTAACTTCTTCTGCATCATCACAACGATAGATAGGTCCACCTGACATTGCCCACTGAGTTGGGAAGTGATAGATATACGGCACAGGTTCTGTAGAATCAGGATGCCATGAGAAGTCAAATAAATCTTTGTTTATATTGTCAGGTATTTCCCATTTATCTTCTGTCGGCAATGCTATTGCATAGAATATGTTTTCGTATTTTGTTTCAGTTGCGCCGGGCACAGTATAGATTGGTCCACCTGTCTTCTGATGTTGAGTAGCAAACTCATGTATCATTGCAGGCTCGTTAGGATTAGGTTCCCAACTGAAGTCAAACGAATACTTTTGAATGTTATCTGGTACAGTCCAATTAATTGGAGAAGGCATACGCACAGTTGTTTCTGGCATAAACTGATACTCAGTTGCTCCTTCTACTTTAAACTCTATACTAACTTTATCTTCTACTTTGTTCCATTGATTACCCCATGCGTAGATATAAGGTGGACTAGTTGGGTTGGGTCTCCAACTAAAATCAAACATATGCATTTCAATGTCTTCGTTAAAGCCAAACAACTCTGGTTTTGATTTTAATTTAGGTGTGTACTCAGTAACATGTTTGACTGCTTTAGCACCTTCTACTTTATAGATAAGTGTTGGCATAATTGTGCCGTCGTATAACTGATTACCAAAGACATAATTAAATAATTCTGTTTCATTAGGATCAGGTCTCCATGTAAAATCAAATGATCCGTCTTCTATTTCTTCTAAGACTTCCCAAGTAGACATGTCAACTGCTAACTCTACAGGAGTGTCTATGTATTTGATTGTGCCGTCATTGCCTGGTACATGATACTCCATGATCGGTACTTGTTCTGCTGGTGCCCACTTACTACCCCATATGTATATGAATGGTTCTGTATCTAATGGGTCTGGACGCCATGTAAAGTCTACTTTACTTTCGTTAATAGGTTCGTTTATCTTCCAATTCTTTGTTAATGGTTCAAGTTCAACGATGGTGTTCATGTATTTGACATGCCCTACATTACCTTCGGTATGATACTCTATGACACTTTTTTGTTCTGCTGTTGCAAACTTACTTCCCCATACGTAAATAAAAGGGGGATCACTTGGGTCTGGATGCCAAGAGAAATCAAACTTGTCTTCATCTATTTTGTCAAATAGTTTCCAGCAATTGTTTTTTATAGATTTGCGTTTGATAGGTGCAACATCTGCACGATAGACTCTTATATCACTTAATTCTTGTGAGCATAACCATGTGCCTGAATCTTTCTGATGTTGACTAGGCCATATGTTGTTGTGTTCTTCTGCCCATACATCTTCATCTGGTAGAAAGTCAAAGTCAAACTCCCAATCAAATGCTGTATAGTCACAGAACTCATTGATTATCCAAAAGTGTTCAGTAGTGGCTTCTTTACGAGCCTCATCAATGTCGATTGCGTGTCGTTCTCTAGGATGAACGTTTGGCTTTTCACCAAAGTAAAATACGTCTCTAAGCATATTATATACTTATGAAATTACGCGGGTCTTGTAAAGTTTTTCAAATCGATCTGCGTCGGATCTATCATTAACCATGGGCTCACCTCGTACATTTAATGATGTGTTTAATAAGATAGGACATCCTGTTTCTTCATACCAGGCTTCTAGTAATCTACGAATGCCTGTTCCATCATTAGGTACTGTTTGTACTCTACTTGTGCCGTCTTTATGTACAATAGCAGGAAATTTCTTAGGATGCTTACATGGAGCAGTAACTTGCATGTAAGGAGAGTTGTTCCAATGTACTGGCATTTCAAAGTATTCGTCTACAAGTTCTTCTAGTATCATAGGAGCAAAAGGTCTAAACTGTTGTCTCTTTTTAATCTTGTTAACTTCTGATTTTATCTTTGATCCTCTTGGATCTGCTAGTAATGATCTAGTACCTAATGCTCTAGGACCGAACTCAGCACGACCAGAGGCGATGCCTACGATCTTATCTTTCTTTAATGCTTTAAGAGTCTCAGTAACAGGATAAACACCTGTAATATCTGTTCCTAAGAATGCTGTCTTCCAATTTAATTTTTTACCGTATGCTAATGCCGCGGCTCCTAATGAGTTACCAGCATCACCTGGATTAGGCATAATCCATATGTTTTCAAAGTATGTACCTAAGAATCTATTAGCAGAACAGTTGAGTGCAACTCCTCCTCCATAGACTAAGTTATTACTTGTGTTTAATTTTCTTGCTTTACTCATTACTATCTTAATAAGTTTTTCTACATATGCTTGTGCTGATGCGGCTATATCAAATTCATCTGCTCCTTCTAAGAACGAATCGTCAATGCCAATGTGTGTATTTTCTTTAAAGAGTAATGAATCTGTATGTGCACCAAACTTTTCTTCTAAGTCTTTGACATACTTAGGCTCACCATACGCGGCCATACCCATAAGAATGTATTCTTCATCTAGTGGTCGTAGTCCTAATCTTGCTGTCATTGCACTATAGTATAATCCAATAGAGTTAGGATACTTAAGTGTCCAAAGTTTCTTATACTTTGCTAAACCTCTTTTGTTGTAGTATGCTTTCCATATAGTTGCACAATCATTCTCTCCGATTGCATCGATTACAACTACAGTTGCTTCATCATAAGGTGATGTTTGAAAACTGGCTGCCGCATGACATTTATGATGTGGATGAGTGTTTACTATACTAGGGACATAACCGTCTGTAAATGCCCAACCCCATGTTTGAGTTACAACATTTGAAAATCTTTCATAGATATCTTTTCCAAAGATAGTAGAAAAACTAAAAGGGCCTAACTTTTGTCCTGCTCTGAATTGTCTCCATGCTTTAATCCAAGGACGTTCATAGTAATGAACAGTTACCATTTCATTTAAATCTACATATGATAATGCTTCATCAATGATTCCTGAACACAATTCTGAGTCATGTTTTTGTTTACTGTATCGTTCACTGTGCCCAGCAAACAGGATGTCGCCGTCATCATTAATAACAGATACGCCGGCGTCATGGAATCCACAACTTACACCTATATATTTTCTCATTTGTAAATGAAAGGATCTCTTTTCTTAAGTTCTGCTAAACGTTTTTTATATTCTTTTTCACGTTTGTATTTGATGTATGGCATCTTTAACAAGTCTGATATTTTTTGTAAAATATTTTTAAGTTTGCTAATTATCTTTTTAAACATTTATATTCCTCATTAAAGTTAATCAATTCATCAGCAAATAATTTATGTGGTTCTTCGCCATGATGCCAATACTTTGCTTTTTCGTTGACATATCCCAGACGTTGATATTTTTGATAAAATGCTTCGTCTTTATTGTTTAACTGATAGTATTTATTATCATCTACCAAGGGTAGAAGATTTTTGATAGCATTGATGTCATCTAAAAAGAATGGCATTGCATTTAACATCATATAAGGAACTCTATGAGATTGCAACAGATACTGTATTTGTAGAATCAATTGATATGTTTGATATTCTAAGTAAGGTTGATGATTAGTCATAAATCTGTGTAAGTCTGGAGTGTATCTTTGTTCTTCATCATCTCCTCCGTTCCAACCTATAATAACTTTATAAAAGTAATCACTGCCTTTTTCATACCACGCAGTTGCGTGTGATGCACTCTGATAATTACGTTCTTTTTCACTAGGTACTTCTAGTCTAGTAGGTTCTGTCCATGATACAAGTACATTAACATTCATAGTGTCTGGATTATAACAGTTATGAAACCATTGCATAACTTGTCTGCTAATACCTGTATTAGTTGCACCTACTTGTGCAATGCTAACTGGTTTGCGTTTTAACTTTTTAGCAACTAAGGCACCATAAGAATGATCTCTGTTATATTGTGAGTCTTCTTCACCGTCTATTTCAGATCCTGCGGCATGTGAGCATCCAGCAATTAGTAATATCTTTTCTTTCTTCATTCTATCCCTCTTAATTGTTTTACAGTTTTATCATAGTCTAAATAAAAACTGCCATTGTATTTTTGTTTTAACTCTAGCATTTGTGAACTTACATTTAAAGTATCAAATAATTCAGTTCTTTCAAATCGTTCCCAACCTGTATACTTCCATCGTTGTCTTTGATTCCAAGAGTTTTGATTATACAGTATTTGTTTAACGGGTATTGAAGATTTGTATTCTACCATTTCATTATTTACTAATCGTTTAATGATTGGTTCTTCTAAGAATGCAAGTACTTGTTCGCCTGTGTATGAGCCAAAGTCTGATGTTCCTTTTATGCCTCTTGACTCCCACCAGTTGCCATAACTGTTTATTCTTTCATATTCTTCCCAAGCCCAACTGCCGGCACCCATTGAACACACTTGTGGCTCGTTTGCCATTACTACTGTGCCGTCTACTTTACTAGCACCTTCCATTGTGCTAGTCATTCTATATTCACAACACATAGATTCTTCTGCTACGTCAAGCATTCTACCGCTTTTAACAAAGTCTTCTAAGTCTAAGTCTATTATAATTGGATCATACTTGTATTTCACACACCAATCTCTTGCATACTTAGTGTCATGTGCATTGTATTTAAAATTTTTACCATAACTTATAATAGCAACTTTGAATGGTATGTCGGCTTTTCTAAACACATTAGCCATATACTCACAGTCATTGCCTCCACCAAACATAACATGAACATCGTCATCAGATTCTTCATATATGATACGTGCGGCTTTAATTGCTTCATCATAATAAGAACCTGCTACTCTTGGTGAAGATTTAATATCAATTTTCCAAGTATCACCGTGTCCATGAAATGTTAAGAAGTCATCATGTGAAACTTTTGTTTGCATTAAGAATGAAACTCCGTGTCATCAAAATTAGGGCTCCAAGTTAGTTCCATATATCGTCTTCTATTGTGTTCTAGTACAGGCATCATTTGCTCATACAAGTTGTGTAGTTCTGGAAGAGGTTTATCTAATATAGATTTAATTAGTTCTAATATCTTTTTAAGTCTTTCGCCATGATCTTCTATTTGATCATATGATTCGTCCCAAAACTGATCAAACGTTTGATAACCAGACTCTTTAATATACTTTAGACAGTGAGGTGGAGCCACTAATATAAATGGTTTCATATATTGCATAGGCTGTAATACTTTTTCACTATAGTTTGCACATGATTGTGCGAATCTTGTTTCTGTTACTATGTCTACAAATATATCTCTGTAAAAATTTGCTAACATAGTTTCTTTTGTGTTATATAATGATGGCGTTTGTCCATCTTTGTATTCTGCAACTTTAGGCCAGATTGCTTCTTCTGAATTAATTCCTATCTCACTTGGCTTATCAACAATATACGGTGCGTTTAGTTGACATACACGATTATTGTCATGTAACTGTTTAAATACTTCTGGACTTGTGTTTGTCCATTCTTCAATATCAAAATAAAGTTTATCTTTTAGAACTTCAAATGAGTCATTAAAATACCAACTGAGATAACCATTCTCTCCTGCTAAGAAGTTTGCAATAATCTGACGATGTTTTGTGAATCTCCAATTTAGAGACATAAAATGTTTATTGAACTTGTGCTTGTGAAAGTCTTCTTTAATCAATGCATGTAGTCCTACAATAGGACGTTGTGACATAAGATATAGGTCTTGACATTCTAATGTCAGTGTACTATAATGAGGGTACGATTCTGCAATTCCGTATTCACCAGACTTAACTTTAACCATATACGGCTGTATGCCGTTACGATGTGCATACCGTGCAATAGAATCTAACTCTACACTACGCATACGATGTTTGTCTTCAGGATAAGCAAACTCACTATAAAAACCTTGAGTAAATTCTTCATCTGAATAGTATGAACACATAGGTTCGAATAACCATATTGTTAAACCGTAAGTATTAATTTTATCAACACCTGCTTGATCATGGGTTATGTCATCTAATTCTTTGATGTAACCATTATGCATGTATATCATATCCATTTGCTGTTGATCTCTTACAGGATTAATCAAAGGCAAAATAGTCTGCTGTAGAAATGGATGTGACAATTCTGGTTTTTCATGTTGATTAGGAACATTAAGCGGAAATAAATGTTCTAGTTGTCCTACAAACGATTCTTTGCCCACTAACTGAGCCATATACATTTTCTTTTTGCCTACATTGGCATATGATATTTCTCTGTCTGCCCAATGCTTGAACCAATCGCCTTTCTTCCAATTAGTATGCGGGATGCCATCGATTTCAAGTAAGTGTCCTGGTTGCCAGTCTTCTAAAAGTAAAACGGCATGCATAACATCTTCAGGATCTGCTTTGTTTTCTAAACAGTAATCAGTTATTGATACAGTGTGAGGTGGAATAACATCATATTGACTTAATCTAGTAAATTTAAGTGTTTGATCGAACAAACCAAATATTCTATCCATATCAGTCGCCCATAAAGGAACAGTCGGCTCGTTGTATTCTTCTACTGTAAAGTTAATTGCTGAGTTTGTTATATAACCTGCATTGTGAAAATTTGCTATCGTTTCTGTAGATAATACAGGCCGAACATAAGGTAATAATCTATGTTCTTTATGCCATGTAACACCAAAATGTCCTCTGTCAGTCTCTGTGTTCAATGCTGTATTCCTTTCTTAAAAATATCATATGTAGATAAGTCTGGATAGTCTTTGTATGTCCATTTCTTAGGCTCTCTATAAATTGCTTCAGAAAATTTATCTATTCCTAATTGAGCAGTCTCGTATGTCATCTGATAATGATAACCAAATAGTTGTATGTTTTGATCTGCCCATGGCGCTTCTAACTGCGGTCTCCCATCATATCTAATCTGTCTTAGTATATCAGCATCTTCGGCATTGTCAAGTAATATTATTCCACCTTTACCCAAACTTAAATGTTTTTTAAGTTGAAAACTAACACACATCATAGTTGAAGGAATATATGAATTCTTTTCCCACAAGACTGCGGCATCATAGATGTTAGTATTGCCTATAATATATTTGTCTTCCCATTGTTCGTCTGTAAAGTTCCACTCTAAATTTAATTTTTCAAATGTCATAGGTACTGACAAGTATGTCCACTTAGGACATGTATACTGATAATCAAACTTAGTGTCACCTTCATTTAACACACGTAAACATAGTTCAATGCCATGTGTACAGCAATCAACTGCTACTGCATAAGGTGATCCGAAGAAGTCTGATACTTTTTGTTCTAATTCTAATATTGGGTTCATGGTAGTAGTTTCGCATCGAAGGTAGAGACAAGTTTAGGCTTGCCTTGTTGAGGTTTCTTTTTAATAATTGAATCTAACGTGATTGCTTGTTCCATTTCTGCTTTCTCTGGTAAGTCTAAGTCTTTTGTATTGTCTCGTCTTTCTGCTTTTTCTGCAAGTGTAACAATATATTGTTCAGTCTCTGACCAATCACCTGTGCCTTTATAATGATGCTCAAATGAAAAGTCAATGGTTGCATTTAGTTCTTCTTCTTCACGTAGCAAATCAGTAAAGTCTTGTCCTGATCTACCTTCATTAACGTCCCACTCTGCTTTTGCTAACTTTCTTGCACGTTTGGCAGTGTTTGCTTGTATACGTGAATAGTCTTGTGCATAGAACGCACCTTTACGTCCTCCATTCTCTGGAGTTTCTCTGTCATCATATGGGTTATCTATTTGTTCAAACTTAACATTAAAGTCTGCTTCCCAAATACCTTCATCACTGATTTCAAAATTGTATTCAGCATTAAACATAGCCGGACCATACTGTTGACCAAACTCTTTTAAATCTATCTCTGGATTAAACTTAATGTTTGCTCTATACCCTCCTCTTGCTCTCCAAAGATTTCTTAAGAAAGGCCAAATTTCATTAACAAGATGGTTAGCAAAAACATTATAATTTCCGTTTTTATCTTTAATATCTTCTTTAATAATATGATAATCAAATTCTTCATAAGGCACGTCCTTTTTTGTTGTTTCATCATTTAATATAATGTGATAATGATCTTTCTTTAATGCATCTCGTACAGGATAAGTAACAGGTACTTCTGACATACCCTCAAAGAAGTCTAAGAACATATGAATCAGTTTAACTCTCATCATTACATGAGTGCCACCCATCTTAAAGTCATTTGATATCCAATGTCCTTGATACTTGTGCCAAGAAATATTGTACGCATGTGGATTCTGTCCGACAATTGTTTCAGGGCCTAGTCCATAACCAACACCGAGTCCTGCGTTGTTCATGTTGTTGTCTTTGTTCCGCCACATAAATGTCATAGTGTCTGAATAGTCTTGGTAGTCTTCTGTTGGGAAGCCTACAATCCAGTTAGTTGCACACCAGATGCCTACTTTCTTACAGTCAATGAAGTTCTGCTCCATTGCTTCTACTGTTACACCTTTGTGCATATCATCTAATACTTTCTGTGAACCTGATTCGCAACCTAGATTAAACATGATGCAACCACCGTCTGCTAAGTCTTGTAGATATTCTAAGTCCATACGTTTATCGCAACGTGCATAACCTGTCCATCTAACTTTAAGTCCTTTGGCTTTACATGCAAGTGCAAATGCTCTTAACTCTTTAACGTTACCATTAATCAGTGAGTCAATAAACCAAATAACATCTGTGCCTTTATTATAATACAACCATTCGATTTCGTCAATCAAATCTACTGCCTGTCTTTGACGATATCTCCAGAAGTGAGTTTCTTCACAGAATGTACACTTTGCTGTACAGCCTCGACTGAATTCAGAGTTTACACCATTAGGTACATCATATAAACTAAAGTCAATAGACTCGTAATCTGGCATAGGTAAGTTGTTGATATTAATTCTTTCACTTTCTGCTTGATCTAATATCTTTGTGCCTTCATGTTCTACACCGTCTTCGATTTCTTCTAACATGACTAACAAATTCTTTTCACCTTCTCCAATTACAACATAGTCGTAATAGTCTTGTATGTCAAACCAACTCTTGTGTACGTTCGGTCCACCTACACTAATCTTAATACTTGGATCTCTTGCTTTGATTTCTTTCATCATATACTTGCTTGGTTCTTCCGAGATGTAATACAATGAAAAGCCGACAACACTGGGCTTCATCTCTAAGATTCTTTCAATTTGTTCATCAAGTAAAGGCTTGAGTACAGGATGTATGTCTTGGTAGTATGATTCAGGCAGCCAATGCCAAGATGACGATGGATCCCAAAGTCTAAACGGAAGTTTCTCGTTTGGCTGCCAATCTGATCTATAGTCTCTATATGCCATTGCGTTTAAGTCTATAATATTTGTTTCAAATCCTGATGCTTTTGCTATGCCTGATAATCTTGCGAGTGAGAACGGAGGCATATAAGGCGACCATTCAGGGCATAACACTAACACCATAGTAGTCTCACGTGTTTTATAATCTACGTAGACAGGTGTTAAATTCTTTTGTTGTGCTGGTTTGGCATATGGCGCTATGGCCATCATCATGTCGTGGTGACGTGCATCGCCTACATCAGAAGGCGGTTTAGGTTTTGGTTCGTTCTTTTTTGCTAAAGATTGAAGTGTAAAATCCATATTTGCTTTGTTTACTCCCGTTACATATATTTAACAGTTTTCTTATCTTATAATATTTTTAACGGGTGCCCTTTTACATACTAAATATGTACATAGGAGTAGATAATATTATGTACAGCAAAAATGAATGGGGACAGTTAAAGAAAGTAGTGGTGGGTATTGCAGATAATGCTCGTATACCTGAAGTTGACGCAAGTCTCCGACACATCAATTATGCTGACGTTACTGATGAACTAGACATTCCTACAGGGAAGTACCCCCAAATTGTCGTTGATGAAGCAAATGAAGATTTAGAAACATTTGCTGACTTTTTGAGAAAAGAAGGCGCTGAGGTAGTGAGACCTGACATCACAGACTGTAACTATTACAACTACTGCCCGCGGGATTCCGTTATTGTTTACAAAGATAAGGCTATTGCTACTCCTATGCCCCTCAGGGCTAGACGTAATGAGTATCAGGCATATGAACGTCATTTAGAAAATGTACACCCATATGATATTATTCGTAGTGATGATTTATATAATACTAAATGTTTGGGCGACCCTGATGTACTAGCATTAACAGAAGCAGAGCCGGCGTTTGATGCCGCTAATGTCTTACGTGCTAACGATGACTTGTTGTATCTTGTATCTAACTCAGGTAACAAAGCAGGAGCAAGTTTATTACAAAGCATTGTTGATGGTAAAGTACATACAGTAGAAGGTATCTATAGTTATATGCACTTAGACAGCACTGTATGCTTTCTAAGAGACGGTTTAATGCTACTTAACCCAAGCAGAGTTAAAGACGTAAATCAATTACCAGAGCCATTCAGACATTGGGATTACATTATGTGTCCAGAGCCTGTACCGATCGGTCACTATGAGAACTATCGTAATTCATCTAACTGGGTAAGTATGAATTTATTTTCTGTTAACTCTAAGTTAGTTGCATTAGAAGAACGACAAGAGCCTCTGAGAAAAGAATTAGAAAAGCACGGTATTGAATGTGCTATGTTACCTATGAGACATGCGATCACATTAGGCGGGTGTTTTCATTGTGTAACAAACGACTTGATAAGAGAAGATGACTAATGAAAGACAAAATCGAACATCAAAAACAAAAAATTAGATTTCGTAAAAGACAAATAGATAACCAAGCACAACAAATTAAAGAACAAGCCGAACGTATTGCTAAGTTATCCAAAAACAAAAAAGATGACTGATTGGATATTTAATAAATTAGCACCATATGCTCTAAAGTTCAGAGAGTGGTCTAAAGGAAAGACTTGGATACAGATACCTCTGTGGTTATTAATACTATGGATGTTAGGATTTGCTAATCCCTATTGGTGTGTATATCCAGTCTGTTGGATACAATGATTAAGGGTAACGTAGACGTTACATGGTCTGAAGAAGACTATATTAATCTGCCTTGGTTTACAAATGATGTACATGAAGAAAAGTTTAATGCAACTGTAGATACATCCAAATATGATGTGGGCGTGTCTATGTGCTTTGAAGACTTACCAGAAGTATTTCATAAAGTTGCAGAACAATTTGACTTTTTAGATAAAACAGTCATTGCGATTAATAAATTAAAAGTAGGTAAAATTTTACCTTATCATATCGACAGATTTATGTCATATAAACAAAGAAACAATATATCTGACAATCAACCAATTGAACGTTTAATTGTATTCTTACATGAACAAAAGAAAGGACATCAGTTATGGATTGAAGATCAAGTCTGTACAGGTCCTGCAGGATCATACTTTGGGTGGGAACAAAACACAGAGCATATGGCCGCTAACTTAGGTGACGAACATAGATACATTATGCAAGTAACAGGCATAACTAAAAATCGTGTTAGGGAGCCTCAGTTACCTGCTGATGGTGAAGTGTCTTTAAACTCTTACGGAGATGTTGTCAAGTATGACAACGGCACGTGGGTCAGACCCTAAGCCTGTTTATCTAACATTCCTAACTGCTTTTGCAGTGTTTCTATTTCTCTTTTAAGATGTAATTTATCGAATTTTTCTTTTTGAATGATGGAATCATCAACTCGGTTTTTATAATCATCAGATACTTGTTTGTCTAATGCTCTGTGTCTGTCCATTAGTGTTGCCAGTCTGTTTCTTAGGGATTCTTTTGAACTCATCGTTGGGGTTCCTCCTTTAATTATTTTTGATTGCTTGTTCTAATACTTAGTCGGTAAAGGCTACGCAAAATAGTTTTCTTTATTGCGTTCATAAAGAAGTTGTGCGTCCTTTGTTAGTTCAATACCGAACATGTCTTCAAAATATAATTTTGCATAATCAAATCCTGCTCGTTCATATAAGTCTGTGTTAAACTCAAATACAACAATTGGATCAAAGTCAGGCTTATTAATGTTATGCTGTAACACAAAGACACTTTCTTCACGTAAATTTTCTGGAATAGAATCAAAGTCATCTGCATGAATAATCAATGTCTTTTCTGGAGCCATAACACGATTGTATTCGCCTTGTGGCATCCGAGCAATTTGTTCTAAAGTGAGATGATCGTTCATTACCTCATCATCATACTCTAACATATTTGCTAGTTCAGTTGGAAGTCCTATTAAGTATATTCTTTGTGTAATCATAATTTAGTTAGCCATGCTTTGCCGAAATTTCTGCGTCTTGCAAAGAATATTTGCTCACAGAATCTTTCTAGTGATTGTTCTTTATCTTCTGGAAAATCAAACTCATACTCTGCATGAGTTTCTAATTCACAATGATCTTGTAAGTATCCAGATATATCATGTTCAAATTGTATGTTCATTGGATAATCTGCTTTGTCTTCAAAGTTAATTAAAAACTTACGTTGAAACAACATCAAGTCTTGGAACAACTCATGTGATAATAAGTCTCCATATCTTTCTTTGACAAATCTTTCAATCATGTCAAACACTTGTTTATGTTTCCCTTCTCCTTGTAGATTAATGACTGTACTATGAATTAAGTTCCAACCATGTATCTCCATACCTTGTATCGGTTTGTGATCGATCTTACCATTCTCTGTCCAATTAAAGTAATGTTCTTTAATACGACTCATTTCATCGTTTAACCAAGGATCTTCTTTAATAAACTCTAGTAAGTTATCGTAAAAGTCTTCGTATTGTATGTCATGTTTCTTTTCTAATACTCTACTGATATAGTTAGTCATACCATTAATGTGAAACGTGTTCATAAACCAACTAAACAACTGTGCTTCGATCATTTGATCTCTTGGCAAGTCTCTTGTTGATGTAATAACTTCAATGCCTTCTTTTACTTCGTTGTCATTGTATGTACCAACCAAGTAATCATATACGATTCTGCCTTCTAACTTAAACATTTTCTTTTGTGTTAGATTCATCTCTGCATTTTCAAGTAACTGTGCTTGATAAACAGTAACACCTGTATGATTGCCCGCTCTATACAATGCATAGAAGTTGTTTTTCCATGACCTCAGAGTCTCTCCGGGAAGGCCTAAGATGAGTTCTGTGTAAAGAGGTATATTATGTTCTTCACATAAGTCAAATACTTGTTCTATTTTATGTTGCTCTAAATTTTTACGTTTGATAATATCAAGTACACCATCATCCATTGATTGCACTGATAAGTTAAGACCCATTTTAGATCCTCCCTCATATATCAGTTTTTTAACAATGTCAACTACTTCTTGTTTTTGATTTTTTGCCCAAGCAATAGTATATGCTTTGGGATTGTCGTATTCTTTTTGTACTGCAATAAGTTTGTCTGCAATACTCATATCACGTTCAGGGAACATACCGAAGTTTGCGTCTGCTAATGAAATAAAGTCACAACCGTTCTTGCCTACCCATTCAAGTTCGTCATAGACTCTATTGAGACAGAACTTTTTAACTTTGTTATATGTTAAACTACCCCAGTCACAGAATGTACATTGATATGGACAACCTCTATTTGTTTCAAGTGTAACATTCCATCTAACTTCTGGATGCTTTTCCATAAGAGGTTTGAATACATCTGTTAAGTATGGACTTGGTATCTCATCTAGTTCGTTGATACGCAAAGGTTCTCCTGTCTTAACAGTCTTGCCGTCTACGTTAATGAGTAGTCCAGGTATCTCAGTGAAGTCTGGTTTATCTTTCTTTAGTTCTTCTAAGATTGCTTTTGCACATCGTTCACCTTCTTGTACTACAACAATATCTATGTAAGGAAACTTCTCAAAAAAGTCTGGGTCAGTAACTGGAGGTTCAGGTCCACCTGCAAAGATAAAAATGTCAGGATTTGATAGTTTAAGTTCTCTACCAAGTACATGATTGTATGCACGATTCCAAATGTATGTTGAAAAGCCTACAACATCACTGTCTCCTAATGTCTCTACTGCTTCTTCGATAGGATCTCTACGCCATATGAATTCACCCAGTTCGTAGTGCTGATTAATAGTATCGAACTGATTGACATAACTCCAAACTATTCCGGGGGAGTAAGGCAAATAGTATGCGTTATACTCTTTGG
>Ga0213869_10000895_pt1 | contig 22918 bp, 14 predicted proteins | sample PICome_10_FD_160083 | JGI IMG/M metagenome (GOLD analysis project Ga0213869, IMG submission 160083) | Coastal seawater microbial communities near Pivers Island, North Carolina, United States - PICO132 | ecosystem: Environmental > Aquatic > Marine > Coastal | place: USA: North Carolina...
AAGAAAACAATGCCATTCAAACACAAGCGACAGATGATAGCGATGCTGTTATCAAAAAACCCGAAGACAGTGCAGACAGCGAGGCAGTGGTTAAAGAAGTACGGAAGCCCGAAGAAACAATAGATTCGCCAATACAACTAGTGAATGACGATGAAGATGAAGAAGAGGCTAAAAAAATAACTACTGAGTATAAGGAAGCTGTAAGAGACGAAAAAGTACTAGGTAAGCCTTTACCTGAAAATATCGAGAAGCTTGTTACTTTTATGGAGGAAACCGGTGGAGATATAAACGACTATGTTAGATTGAATGCAGATTATTCAAACATAGATAATGATACATTACTTAAAGAGTATTACAAACAAACAAAACCTTATTTAGAAGGTGATGATTTAGATCTATTGCTAGAAGATTTTTCTTATGATGAAGATATTGATGAGCAAAGAGATATACGCAAGAAGAAACTTGCATACAAAGAAGAAGTTGCAAAAGCTAGAAACTTTTTAGAGGAAACTAAGAGTAAATATTACGATGAGATCAAGTTGAGACCAGGCGTAACTCAGGACCAACAAAAAGCTATGGACTTTTTTAACAGATATAACGAAGAGCAGAAAGCTGGTAAAGAAAAACACTCGGATTTTATAAAACGTACTAACGAGCTATTAACTGATGATTTCAAAGGTTTTGATTTCAATGTTGGTGAAAGCAAGTTTAGGTACAGCGTAAAAAATCCACGAAAGGTAGCAGAAGCACAATCTGACATCTCTAACTTCATTGGGACGTTCCTAAATGAAAAAGGAGAGGTTAAAGATACTAAAGGTTACCACAAAGCTTTATACGCTGCTAGAAACGCTGATACGATAGCACAACATTTTTACGAGCAAGGCAAGGCCGACGCTGTTAGAGATGTTATGGTTAAATCAAAAAACATTTCAACTGAACCTAGAAAAACTAGTAGTGGTGAAGTGTTTATAAATGGTTTAAAAGTTAAGGCTATTTCTGGTGCTGATTCTTCAAAATTAAAGATAAAAACTAGAAAATTTAACTAACAAAATTAAACAAAAATGAGTTTAACTCCACAATTTGGTTCATTGAAACCATCTCAAAAACAAGAGATTTTAGATAGCAATTATTTAAAATTTAACGACGGTGCTGCTGGAACAGACACTTTCGCACAACAATACTTACCAGAGATCTACGAACAAGAAGTAGAGCGTTACGGAAACAGAACTTTATCTGGATTCTTAAGAATGGTAGGAGCTGAAATGCCAATGACTTCTGATCAGGTAATTTGGTCTGAGCAAAATAGATTACATATTTCTTATGAAGGATGTACTAGTGGTGTATCAGGAACAACAAGTACAATTACTATTCCAGTAAATTTAACACCAGCTGATCCTAAAGATTATGTTGCAAACGTTGTATCTCCTGGAGCTACTATCGTTGCTATGGATTCAACTGGTTTTGAAATTAAAGCTGTTGTAATTTCATCTAATTTACAAACTGGAGCTTTAGTAGTAAGTCCTTATACTGCTGCAACTATCGCAGGTTTAGCTACTACAGGTGTAAAGATATTTGTATTTGGATCTGAATATGGAAAAGGTTCAAACACACCTAACTCTACTATAACAGCTACTACTAATGCTAATGTTGACGGATACGTATCTGTCGATCCTTCTTTCACTCAATTTTCTAACTCACCAATCATTATCAGAAACAAATACGTTGTAAACGGATCTGATATGGCTCAAATCGGTTGGGTAGAAGTTGCTACTGAAGACGGAACATCTGGATATTTATGGTACTTAAAAGCTGAGTCTGAGACTAGACTACGTTTTGAAGATTACTTAGAAATGTCTGTAGTAGAAGGAGAAAAAGCCACAGGAACTGGAACTGGATCTGCTGCTGCTGCTGGATATAAAGGTACTCAAGGTTTATTTGCTGCTATCGAAGATAGAGGTAACGTAAACGTAGGATTCACTGCTTCTGCAGGTCTTGATACTTTTGATGACATCTTGAAAAACTTAGATACTCAAGGAGCTATTGAAGAGAACATGTTATTCTTACAAAGACAAACGTCTTTAGATTTTGATGATATGTTAGCTGCAATCTCTGGAGGTGCTCAAGGTGGTACTGCTTATGGATTATTCGAAAACTCTGAAGAAATGGCATTGAACTTAGGTTTCTCTGGATTCAGAAGAGGTTCTTATGACTTCTATAAGACTGACTGGAAATACTTAAACGATGCTTCTACTCGTGGAGCTATGACTGGAACTTCTTCTATCGAAGGTGTATTAGTACCAGCTGGAACTTCTACGGTTTATGATCAAGTATTAGGTACAAACATCAGACGTCCTTTCTTACACGTAAGATATAGAGCTTCTCAAGCAAATGACAGAAGAATGAAGCAATGGGTAACTGGTTCTGCCGGTGGAGCTGCTACATCTGATCTAGATGCTATGGAAGTAAACTTCTTATCTGAAAGATGTTTATGTGTACAAGGTGCTAACAACTTTGTATTATTCAAAGGTGTGTAATCACTAAATAACAAATGTAATTCTTACCCTCGTAATAGCTACGGGGGTAATTATTACTCTTAAAAACTATTTAATTATATTATATTATGGCTGCAAAAAAAGCACCAGCAAAGAAAGTTGAGGTTGCTCCTCAGCAAGAAGTAGTAGTTAAAGCTGCTACAAAAGTAAAACCAGCTAAACCAAGTTGGGAAATAAAAGATAGAACATATATATTAACTTCTAATAGATCGCCAATAACATTTACAATACCTAGTAAGCATACTTCTAAACACGCTTTACTATATTTTGATAAAGAAAATGGTGAACAAAAAGAAATAAGATATGCAACAAACCAATCTTCTCCGTTTGTAAAAGAACAACAAGGAGAAGCTACTTTAGGTCACATTATATTTAAAGACGGCGCGTTGTTTGTTCCAAAAGAAAAACAAAATCTTCAAAAAGTATTATCTTTATATCACCCTTTAAAAAACAAGTTATACAAAGAGCTTGATCAGGTTGAAATAGCAGAAGACGAATTAGATATACTAGAGCTACAAATCGACGCTTTAAACGCTGCAAGAGGTATGGATATAGACCACGCTGAAGCAATATTAAGAGTTGAGTTAGGATCTAAGGTGTCTACGATGAGTTCTAAGGAGCTAAAAAGAGATTTACTATTGTTTGCTAAGATGAGTCCAGGTTTGTTCCTAGATTTAGCTAATGATGAAAATGTACAATTAAGGAATTTTGCAATACAAGCTACAGAGGCTAATATTATAAGATTATCAGATGACCAAAGATATTTCACCTGGGCTAGTAACGGTAGAAAACTAATGGAAGTTCCTTTCGATGAAAATCCATATTCAGCATTTGCATATTTCTTAAAAACAGATGAAGGTGTTGAAATTTATAAATCTATAGATAAAAAGATTAATTAACAGGTAATAATATATTGGGGCGGGTAAAACCGCTCCATATATTTAAATATAAAATAATGGCAATAAACGTAAACACTGTATATCAAACCGTTTTGTTAATACTAAATAAAGAGCAGCGTGGTTATATGACGCCTGTAGAGTATAACAGAATAGCTACACAATCTCAACTTGATATATTCGAGCAATACTTCGAAGATTTAAATCAGCAATTACGAGTGCCACAAGTCGATCTAGATTACTCAGATAGACAACTAAGCATAGACGAGAAAATATCTCCGTTTAAAACATTTGGAAACTGTACCTATAGTGCTGGAACATGGCAGTTACCAACCACAGATACTTACTCAAACACAATACTTTACAATGGTCAAGAACCTGGTGCTAACCAAGTTTCATTTTATAAGTTAGGTACTGTAACATACAACCCTGCAATTGGTCTTCCAGTAGAACTACAAAGACTACCGCGTATTGAATTTTACAATATTGAAAAATCTCCACTAACAGCGTCAACAAAAGACTTTCCTACTTATCTGTATGAAAATAAAAAACTATATGTTAGACCAACTAGTATAAATCAAGCTGGTGATATAACTGTTGACTTCTTAAGAAAACCTAAAAATATAGTATGGGCATTTACAACTGGAGCACAGGGTCAATACATATACGATTCTGCTAACTCTCAAAATTTTGAGCTTCAGGAGTCAGAACAAACTAGAATTATATTAAAAATACTACTATACGCTGGTATAATAATAAGAGATCCTCAAATCGTTCAAGCTGCTGCTAGCGAGGTACAACAAAACGAAATAAATCAAAAAAGCTAATAAGATATGCCTTTACCAAATGGTGGTTTAATAACCGAAAACAATAGACAATACTACGAAGGCGCTCAGAGTTTTACAGGTAATGTAGGTGGTACAGCTGGGCAAAGCTTTACTACAACTTTTGACACTAACTTAGTATTTTACTCAACTGTAACTACTGATCCTCAATACTCTTTAAACAACTTCAAGGTTTATGTTAGTCCAACAGGTGTTGGTGGAAGTTTTACAGAGGTTACAGCTTATACTGTATTAAACAATACTGTTACTATAACTGGAACTATACCTACTGAGGCTGTTGTAATTGTTCAGTTAAAAAGATTAGATGGCGGCGTGTATGGTAATACGGCTTCTGAAAAAGCTTATGGAAATACTACTGAAGATAACTATGGGTCTTATGGTTATATTAAATTAAACGATGTAATAAACAATTTTATTGCTGCATATGTTGGTAACGGTAAATTGATACCAAGCTGTAAAAGAACAGATATTATATTTCACGCTAAAAGAGCTATGCAAGAGTTTAGCTACGATACATTAAGAAGTATAAATTCTCAAGAATTAACAATACCTAATAACCTTAGTGTTATAATGCCTCAAGACTATGTAAATTATGTCAGCATGTCCTGGTATGATAGTCAAGGTATTGCTCATAAAATATATCCAACAAAACTAACTACAAATCCATACGAAACACCTGTACAAGATAGCGAAGGTCAACCTACTCAAGATGCTAATAGTAATAATATTGAGAGTACTTCAGTTGTAGAGGAAAGATGGAAAACTAATTTCTATAAAAATGATTTAAACGCAAACATTGATAATGCTTTTGCAAACGGTGTTTACGGTGCCGGTGCTAATTTTGGTTACGGTGGTGTTTATGGTTTAGATCCTCAATACGCAAACGCTAATGGTTGGTTCACTATAAATGATAGAGAAGGTAAATTTTCTTTCTCATCAAATCTTGTTGACAAACTAATAGTGTTAGAATATATATCAGACGGTTTATCTTCTAGCTTAGATACTAGAGTTCCTAAGATGGCTGAAGAAGCTATGTATGCTTATATATCACATGCTATAATATCTACTAGAATAAATCAACCAGAATATATAGTACAAAGACTTAAGAAAGAAAAGTCTGCAAAACTTAGAAATGCAAAGATAAGATTATCTAACATAAAACTTGATGAGATAATTCAAACTATGAGAGGTAAATCTAAATGGTTAAAACATTAAAATTAAATGGCTGAAGTTAAAAATGCTTTCATAAAATCCAAGATGAATAAAGACTTGGATTCTAGACTTATACCTAATGGTGAGTATAGGGATGCTAAGAATATACAAGTTAGTCGATCTCAAGGTGATGACGTTGGTGCTTTAGAAAATATATTTGGTAACGCTGTAGCTGTTAATGGTGATTTTGCTGCAGACGCTTCAGCTCCTAATATACAGTGTATAGGCTATGTTGTTGATGAGTCTAGTAATTCTGTATACTTGTTTTTTACTGACTACACTGATCCATATTTAGGTGATGTGTCTACGTATAGTACTAGCGCTAAAAATTTCGTTTATGTTTACAATACATTAAGCAATCAAACTACTAAATTACTAGAAGGTTCTTTTTTAAACTTTTCAACAAATAGACCTATAATAGGTGTTAATGTTTTAGAGAATCTACTATTTTGGACAGACAACAGAAACCAACCAAGAAAAATAAATATAAACCTGGCTTCTAGTAATGGTGTTTCTTACTACAATACTGAAGACAAAATATCTGTAGCTAAATACAATCCATATAATCCAATAAACTTGATTACGGCTAGTTCTCAAGCTGGAGCTATTATATTAAGCACTACAACTAGTAGCGCTATTACAGACAGCAATATTATACCCGTTAATAGTAACACAGGTATAGTTGTTGGTCTTGGTGTAACTGGTACTAATGTAAAAATAGGGACATTAGTTACAGCTGTAAATGGAAATAATATAACTGTTAATAAACCACAAACCTTAGCTAGTGGTGTTTCTATTGAATTTGTTGGTTTAGAAACTTCAATGTATGACGCCTCTAATGAACTACTACCTAGCGAAGCAGCTGCATTAACCGCGAGTGCTGTTACATCAGCTACTATTTTTAATATTGTTGGGCTTAAAGGTGCTATAAGTGCAGGCGCAGTAGTCACGGGAAAAGATGTTGCGCTTGGAACTACAGTGGTTGGTTATAGTTCAGGTTCATTACAGGTTAGTCAAGCACTAACACTAGAAGAAGGTACCCAGTTATTTTTTCAAGATATAAATCCTTATTATGAAAGCGATTTTCCAGGTGATCCTCAATTTTTAGAAGATAAATTCGTTAGGTTTAGTTATAGATTTAAGTTTATAGACGGTGAATATTCCATAATGGCTCCTTTTACGCAAGAGGCTTTTATACCTAAGCAAGATGGTTATTTCATAAATGATGATGAAAAACAGGCAGTAGTAAGTACTATTGTTGACTTTATGGAAAACAAAGTAAACAAAATAAATCTACAAATACCATTACCAACCGAAATAAACAACTTAACTTCAGAGTACTTAATAACTGACATAGATATAGTATATAAAGAGTCTGACTCAATAACTGTTCAAGTTATAGAAACTATACCTATATCAAGTATATCTGGAACAGATAGCACCTATGTATATACTTACTTATCTCAAAAGCCATATAAAACTTTACCTGGAGATGAAATCATTAGAGTATATGACAAAGTACCTGTTAAAGCTTTGGGTCAGGAGATCGTTAGTAATAGAGTTGTTTATAGTAATTTTCAAAATAAACACACTCCACCTAGTTTCATAGATTATCAGGTAAATGCATCTCAAAAACAAGGTGTTGGCACAACTGGTTCAGCTAATTCTACTGTAGAATACCCAAACCATAGTGTAAAAGAAAATAGAAATTATCAAGTAGGTATTGTTTTATCTGATAAATTCGGTAGACAATCTACTGTTATATTGTCAAATAATACAAGTAGTGTTACTGGAGGATTTGGTGCTGATACTATATATCTACCATATAGAAGTATTAATGATTCTATTGATTTTTTAGGTAATTCTATAAAGACAAGATTTAACACAGTGCTTAGTGGTATTGGTATAGATAAAGACGAAAAAAGTGGTACACCTGGTTTATATAATGGAGATGTAAGTGATGATAATTATAATCCGTTAGGTTGGTATTCATATAAAATAGTTGTAAAACAAACAGAACAAGAATACTATAACGTTTACGTTGGTGGCGCTATGAAAGGTCAACCTTACTGGACTAATGGTAATCCACCTGTTACTACTTCAGTAAATCCTTTAGATCAAAACGCCACGTTTATAGTGTTATTAAATGATAATATAAACAAAGTACCTAGAGATTTAACAGAGGTTGGCGCGCAAGACAAGCAATTTAGAAGTTCTGTTCAGTTATTTGGTAGAGTAGAAAACACTGGAATCCAATACTACAACACAGCTAATAAACAATATTTTCCACGTAGAAAGTCTTTTACTGTTAACCAAATAGAGGATTTATTTGATTCTTTTGATGTTTTACAATTTAAAGGAGGCGGTACAGATGTTGTGCCAGTAACGAGCACTAATAGTCCTTTCTACGCTTTTTTTAGATCTGAATCAAATCCATTTATGGCTGAATTTGTAACATCTACAACCATAGAAGATCAATTTGGTATAGTTAACAATGGCTACGTAAATCAAAGCACTGTTTATTATAGATTTGAAAATCTTAATGTTTTCGAAACAAAACCCACTATTTCTAGATTAGATATATACTGGGAAACCTCAACAGCCGGTTTAATATCTGACTTAAATATTGCTATTGGTGCAGGTGCGCAAGCTTCACAGATAAATGGCTGGACTTATAACCATAATGAATCTATGGCTCCAGGTTCTGACATAACTAGTAATTTCACATTTCAAGACGTTTTAGGTGACGACTTCACAAGTATACATGACGTAAGTATGACTGTAACTAATGATGCGGGTGAAAATGTAACTTCTAAATTCAACCTAATTAGAAACTCACCTCCAACTGGTAATTCTTTTAAAATACAAACCGCCGCTGGCGAGTTTTTTTACTATAGCACTAATAATCTTAAAAATATATTTAATTTTGTGTTTTCGGTAACTATAAATAGTGGAGACACTCCTAATACAGTTTCTAAAAATAATCAACCATTAACTAATATAGTTCCATCTATAACTTACCAAACTTCAAACGATCCTTATATAGATGCAGTTGAAGGACAAGGTATAATTATTCCAACTATAACAGGTTTAAACGGATCAGCTGACACAAGTTTAAATACTAGCGGGTTAACCTACTATATAGTTAGTCAATCTGGTCCTGGTGATTTTGAAATAGGTTCAGATGGCACATCTGTTATTAATACTGATGGAACCGCTTTTACTGGAAATGCGTACGACAGTCAGTTTATATTAGGAATACAAGACAATGGAAACCCAACAAACCTAATTGCAAGTAAAAGATTTTTTGTTAAATTTAGTTTGTTACTACCTTAAAGTAATTTACGCAATAAACAAGTAATAATAAAACGATGGCAGCGACTATAGAAATAAAATATTTCAACTCTTTTCTACTAAAAAAGAGTGTAGCTCAAACAACTAATGAATCAAATGTTAGCGTGTTTACACCTGCGTGGAATGGTTCTACTGGAGTGCCTAGTGGTGTTACTGGTTCTTACCCAGTAATAAGTAACGAAATTCAGTCAGGTACTTTTACTCCTACCCCACCACCATCAATAGCTCCAATACCTTTTACTAGTTGGTTTATTGAAGAGTCTAGAATTAGAGGTGGTTATAATAATACAAACGTTTCTTACGGTGTTAAAGCTTATTTAGTTGAAGAAGAGCCAAAATCTTCAATCAGATCAAACTCTTTAATATATTCTGGGATTTTTAACTCTAGAACTGGAGTAAATGATACTAATGTTTTTAGTGTTGGTCAAGATATAACTAAATCTGTAGATCCCGCAAACGGTGGTATACAAAAACTATATGCTGAAGACACTAACTTAATAGTATTTCAAGAAAGAAAAGTAAATAGAGCTTTAATAGATAAAGATGCAATATATTCAGCTGAAGGAGGTGGTAGTGTTACTTCATCTAATCTAGTTATAGGACAGATAATACCTTATGCTGGTAACTTTGGTATAAGTAAAAACCCAGAAAGCTTTGCTGTATACGGTTATAGAAAGTACTTTACAGATAAAGATAGAAATGCTGTTTTAAGATTATCTATGGACGGTATTACTGAAATATCTAACTATGGTATGGTTGATTACTTCAGAGATGAATTATCAGCATTAGATGGTGTTTCATCAGCTGGTAAGGCTGTTGGAGCTTGGGATATATACAATAAGCAATATGTTTTAAGTCTGCAAAATCAAAGACAAGTAGCTGAGTCTCAGACAAATAATGCGGTTAGTAACAGTAGAATAATATCTGTAAATTCTGTTGATAATATAGTACCTGGTTTAAATGTTTATGGCACAGGTGTTCAACGTAATACAATAGTGGCTAGCGTAGACGCAGCTAATTTAAATATAGTAGTTAATAAAAACCAAACAATAAGTAATAACACTAATTTAAACTTTACCAGCTATAACACATTGTCCTTTGACGAAGCTGTATTAGGTTGGACTAGTCTATTTGATTATGAGCCAGAACAAGCTTTTAGCTTAGGTAGTAATTACTACTCAGTGAAAGACGGTAAGCTTTGGCAGCACTATAGTACTTCAGTGAGTAGAAATAATTTATACGGAGTGCAGTACGATTCAACTGTACAATTCATATTCAACCCAAGCCCTAGTACATCAAAAGTATTTAAAACTGTTAATTACGAAGGCTCTAATGGTTGGGAAGTACCAAGCTTTAATGCTGCTAGAAGTTTTGAGCTAAATGACACGGCTAAACCTGTTTTAAGTTTTGACGATGGAGCATATACAGATCCAACATATGGAGTACAGGTACATGCTGGTTTTAATAAAAAAGAAGGTAAGTATTACGCTAATCTAGTTAACTCTAGTCCGGCTACAACTGGAGAGGTTGTGTTTGGTGCTAGTATGACTGGTGTTAAAGGTTATTATTCAACAGTTACAATAAAATCAGATAGTGATAACAGAAGTTTACCACTAGAATTATTTGCAGTGTCGTCAGATTATGTGACATCTGCTTACTAAATAAAATTAAATGCAATTAAACACTAGAAAATTAAAAGAGAGCGACTGGGAAACCTTATGTTCTTGGTGGGACGAGTGGCCTGAATGGCAAAATCCACCTAGAGATTTTTTACCTGATAACGGTAAAGGAGGTTTAATGGTTGAAAAAGACGTGCCTATTGTGGCAGGTTTTATATATTACACTAATTCTAAAGGAGCTTTATTAGAATGGGTTGTATCTAATCCAGAGTATAAAGAAGATGACAGAAAACAAGCTATAGCGCTTTTGATAAACGCAGCTGAAGAAGTTTGTAAAGCAAATGGTGTAAAATACATGTTTTCTATAGGTAGAAATAAATCATTAATAAGTATACATGAAGAACTTGGCTGGAAAGTAGATCCTACAAGTTCTCGTGAAATAGTAAAATTTTTTTAATATGGCAGTATTTTCAGCAATCGGCGGTGCAATAGCATCAGGCGAGGCAAAAAAAGCGGGGAAAAGAGCTAGAGCAGATAAAGCTGCTGCACAGGCAGAGCTAGACTCAATAAAAGCTTCTAGACAGCAAATTAGAAACCCATATGCTTCCACAGAGGATCTTAGTGGGTTAGCTACAGATCTTAGTAGTCAATTATCTAATCCTTTCGAAAGTTTAGGTGTAGCAACTAAAGCGGCTGAAATACAAATAGAGCAAGCTGATATATCACTAGCAAACACATTAGATACACTAAGAGCTACAGGTGCTTCAGCTGGTGGTGCTACTGCACTTGCTCAAGCTGCGTTACAAAGTAAAAAAGGTGTTGCAGCTAGTATTGAGCAACAAGAGGCACAAAATGAAAAGCTAAGAGCTCAAGGAGAACAAAATCTTTTAAATGCTAAAATGTCTGAACAACAGAGAATGCAAAGCATAGCTATATCTGAGGGTCAAAGAGTACAAGCGACTGAAGCTGCTGGTCAACAGTTTATGTTTCAAGCTCAAGAGAATAGAACAAATATGGATCTTGATAGAGCAGCTGGTCAAATATCACAGGCACAGGCTCAAGAAGCTTCAGCTAATCAAGCAAAAGCAGCTGCATGGAGTAATGCACTAAGTTCAATAGGTGGTAACCTAACGTCAGTTGCTGTTGGAGGTGGTTTTGCAAAAGGTGGGTTAGGGAAAATGTTTGGGGGGTAGTGGTTAAAGTAAAAAAAATAATAAAATATGAGTTATAGAAATCCACAAATAATAGTAGATAGATCAGCTGAGATATGGGCTCAAGGTGTTGCTAAAGTAGGTGATGTACTAAACAGAGGTATAGAAGCATATTTTGCGGCTAAGAAAAAAGGTGAGGAAAATAATCGCAAAAGGGATGAAGCTATAAATACCACTATGATACAAGGTGATTTAAAGCAAAGTGCTCTTAGAAACAAAATGTCTAAAACAATAAAAGACGTTACACTTCAAGAAAAATTTACTGAAAGAGCAAAATTATTAGCTGATGGTGACGGTGGTGACAACAAAGGAGCTATATGGTATAATACTCAATTAACATTGAATCCACCTAAAGATAAAAAGATACTAAAAGAATATAAAGACAAGGTAAAGGCTTATCAAAACTACATGTCTAATAGTGCTCAAGAAATAGGTTATGTAATGTCTGCCCTTGAGTCAACTAAAGATCTTAGTGCTCAGCAATTAGTGGATAGGTACTATGTTTCAGGTGATAATAACATAAGTGAGTTACAAAACCTAATGGCTATGAGAGCTTTAGAAAACAAAGCTTTAGAAGGTTTTAGTTATGAAAAAGATTTAGTATACAATGAAGATGGCACCAATAGTTTAAAAGTAGTAGGTTATTTAGATAAAGATAGTAAAACATATAAAGCGTGGAAAGATGCAAATGCTTTTAATGAAGATGAATTGGAGTATGATAAAGATGGTAGAGTTAAAATTACTTGGGAAAGAAACTTAGCTAAATGGGGTGAAGATGGTCAATTTGTTAATGAAATGCCACCAGCTATAGACATTCAAAATGTGATGAAAGACTCTGGTTTACTTGAAAAAAATGGAAGCGCTAAAGATTCGTTGTATTATCAACCAGCTACAAGTAAAACAATAAGAAACAAAGATGGATCTAGCGTAGTAATAACAGAAAAAGTTTTAGATCTAGATAGACTACTCAATAACTCTTCTTTTACTTCAGAAATAAAAAGTAAAGCAGCTGGTATAGATGCAAGATCAGAAGATGATCAAATTCAACTTATAAAAAGTAGATTTAAATTTGGTGATATGACTAAAGAAGCTTTTTTTAGTAAAAGCAGAGAAGAACGTTTACAGTTTTACGAGAGCGAATTGAAGATGGAAGCCGCAGGAAAACTTGGCTCTATTAGAGATGTTACTGAAGAAGACATTAACGCTCTTAAAGATGTAATGCCTGATCTAAAAATGAAATCTATAAACCCTATAACTGGAAAAGAAGAGATAAATAAAATAATAGTTAATGAGATACCTAATAGTAGACAAACTGTGAAACCTGAAAAACCTGAAAAACCTGGCAAATTAACAGAAGGTCAAATTAAAAGATTAAACTACAAAGATAAAGTTAAATACCTTGACGATAGGTTTACAACTGAAAATGTGACATTTGAAGCAGCTTTTGAGTTAGCTAATCAAGAAGGTATAAAAGCTGAAGAAATATATAAGACCGATGAAGGTAAAGAATTGGTAGAGGTAAAAGTAGGTAATATAATAATAAACAAAGACGACGATCCTGAAATAATTAAAAAGAAATTACTAATAGCTGGTGGTGTTAAAAATGAAGACGCGGAAAGATTAATTAATGAACAAAGTCTATTATTTAGACCAAATGTAGGTACAGGTAATTTACCAATAAAAAAATAATTAAATTATGTTTGAATTAGAAGGTGAACAATACTCGTTAGACCAAATAACTTCTGCAGCAAGACAATCTAACATGTCTGTTGAGGATTACTTAAAAGAGTATGGTATTAAAAAAATAGAAAAAATTACTGAACCACAGGATTTTCCAACAAGCACTGTAGAGGATGCGGATGCAGTGCAGCAACCAATGACAGCATCACAAGCAGGCGTTACGGAATTACCTTCGGAAGATATTTCTTTGGATTTACAAGATCCTATAAAAACAATTAACTCTTTTGATAAGAATTTATTATTTGCAAAAACAAAACTTCAAGAAATAAGTTTAAATGACCAAGAAATAAATGCAATAGAAGCAAAAGCCAATGCTGCCCCCTCAGTTAAAGGAGTTGGTATGGGTGCTACTACTGTAAAAATCTACCCATATGATGATTTTATTAAAAAAGCTAAAGAAGAAATTGCTTTGGAAACAAAGGTGGATATATATAATATTCCTGAAGAGCAGTGGAGAGAAAGAGCTAAAAAATTATATATAAGAAACGAAGAAAAGATTCTTTTTGATTCTAAAAGAGAGGAAGTTCTTGAGGATTATGAAAAAACTGTATATGGTGAAAACCCTTTTTCATTTGCTAGACTTAAGAAATTTGCTAGACAAATAGGACCAAAAGCCCCGGGTCAAGGCCCCACTATTGAAGACATTAAATACAGTGCAAATATAGATGCTTTAACTAAAAGTTTTTTAGAAGATGAAGACGAGGCTATAGTAAATTATAAAAATACTATATCAAGTATTGATGATTATGAAACATTATTAAATACAGGCGCTGTAGAGTTAAATGCTTTACGTAAAAAACAAGCAGATTCACCTGGTCAAATAACAGCAGAGGACGTAGAGAGAAGTAAAACCTTAATACAGAACCAAAAAATAGCTTACGGTCAATATGTCGATGAGTTTAATAAACTAGAAGACTTAGAAGTTAAAGCTAAAACAGCCGCTGAGTTAGCTGATTTAACTAAAAGAACTTATAACAACCTAGACGTTGCTACTAATAGAGTAGCTTCAGCTGGTGTTAGAGCGCTGGCTGGTTTTGGTAGCGTTTCGAAAGAACTTTCTATTGGCCAAATAGTTAAAAGAACTACGGGTGTAGATATTAGAGACGAGCAGGGCAGATTACCGGTATACTTAAGAAATACAACAGTTGACTTTTATGATAAAATATTTGGAAGTGAAGAAGTTGAAAGAACTGTATCTGACTTATATAGCCTTACAAGTAAGATAGATGAAGCTACTAAAAAGAAACAGGAACTAGGTGAAATAAAAGACATAGAAGACTTTGGTGAGTTTATGCTTGATCTTTTTTCAGAGCAATCTGTAAATACAGTTATTACCGTTGGACTAGGAGGTAGTGGGTTGATTGCTGTTTCTGCTGCGGCTGGTGGTAACAAGTTCAATGAAATGGATATTGAGGTTGCTAACGACCCTACAAGAAAAATATCTCCAGCGCAATTTTATGCTTCAGGTATATTGTTTGGAGGAGCAGAGTATTTAACTGAAAAAGTTTCCTTAGGTCAGGCAAAAGGTGCTTTAAACTATTTAGGTTTTGGTAAAAAAACTTTTGGTAAAGCTTTTAATCAATTAGGTGAATATTCTGCTGAAGTAATAAGTAAACGTAAAGCACTAAGAAATACATTTCAAAGCTGGGGTGTTAATATGGCTAAAGAAGGTGGTGCAGAATTTAGTGCTCAATTGCTAAATAATTTTACAGATATAGTGGTATTAGAAAAAGAAGATATACACTGGTCTGATGGTTTAGCTGAATCATTTGTTTCTGGATCACTAATGTCTGGTTTAGGTTTTAACGCACCCGCCTTGGTAGGAGGTATTGCTAATACATTTAGGACAGAAACCGAGGCAAATAAATTTAACAAAAGAGGTAGGGAGATATTAAGAATTAGAGAGGAAATAAAAAGAATTCAAAACAACACGGGTATTGCTGATGAAACTTCTTCTCAAGAAGCAATAAGTGCTTTGCAACTTGAGCTAGATAACATAGTAGAACAAAATGTTTTAGGTATTGGAACTGCAGCCGCAAGAGTAGATGAGTTAACTGACAATGATAAAAGAAAACTATTAGACTTAGATAAGAAGATTTTCTTATTTAAGAACGTTGTAGATAAAATAAATAATAACAATAAATTAGATCAAAAATCCAAGGAAGGATTAATTAGAGACAAGATGCGTGTAATTGAAGTTGCTCGTATTGAAAAAGATAAAATACTAACATCGTCTCAAAACTCTAAAGCTAAAGAAAATCAAAAAAAGATTCAGATGCAACTTGCCGCGGAAGCAGGTTTAGAGTTTAATATTGTAAATGCGAAAAAGCCTGAAGAAGCTTTAGAACAAGCTAGTTTAATGATAGACAAAGCTTTCTCAGATGGTAAAATCACGCCAGAACAAAAATCTGGATTAAAAGAAAATATAGCAGCACTAAAGAAAGAAGTAGAAAGCGATAGTAAAGCTTTAGATATCAATGGGCAATATCTAGGCGCGGAGTTTGGATTACCTATAGCTTTAACATTAGAGGATAATCTTATAGAAAACGGCTATGGCTCAACTGTTTTGCATGAAACTGGACATGCTACTGTTTTTGGAGAACTAGTCAAGGGTGGTGGAGATATTATAGGTATTGTTTCAGACATGGAAAAGTTCGTAAGCAAAAGATACAAAGGAGCTAAAGCTAGGTTTAACGAGGTTAATGAAATAGCAGATCAACAGAATTATACCGATCTTGTAAGAGCTGAAGAAAAAATGGCTATAATGCTTGAATATGTTGCTGAGAAAGACATATCAAAAGATCTTACTCTTCAAGGTAAGCTTTTAGACAGGTGGAATAAAATAAAACCTAAAAGTAAAGGAAAGGAGATAACTTCTATAAAAACAGGTGAAGACGTGTTCAACCTAATTAATAGTTTTGCTAGATCGTTTGATAAAGGTGAACTATCAGGTTTAGCTTTAAAAGTTGCAAAAGGAGAGGTAAAAGCAAGAGAAAAAACAGAAAAGCAGAAAACTCAACAAGTAGAAGATAAAGGAAGTGAAAAGACATTTAGTCGAATCATATCACCAAATGCTGAATTTCTAAGAGATGAATTAACTAACGAAGAGTTAGTTGCATCTATTAAATCAAAAGCTACTGAAGATGTTTTTTCTGTTGCTCAAGCTATTGTAGAAAAAAACTTTGGGCTTATAAGAGACTCTAATGTTTTAACTTTTGATAAAAGTAATCCAGCTCAAATAAATGCTGTTAAAGAAATACTAGAAGAGCAGATCTTAGGTGTTTTTGAGGGATCTGGTAGAGGAAAGTATTCAGCTAGAAAAACAGGATTATTTAACGCTTATGAATCAACGAAAGAGGATGGTGCGAGTCCAAGTACATACTTGCTTGGCGTTATAAAAACAAGAAAACCAGAAATAGATATAGCTTTAAAAGAAAGAACTATAAAATCAGAAGGTGATAGTATAGACTCCGATCAAGCAAAACAAGTTGTAGATAGATCCACTAAGACTAGTGTTACTGTAGATAAGTTAGCTAAGAAACCTACAGAAACAACTAAATTCAAATCTAACTATATATCTCCAGAGTTCAAACAATCTTTAGACATTAGTAAAAGTGAAAAACAAGCTATTGAAGATAAAATATCTAGTACTGTAAAAGAATCTTTTAAAGATAAAGCAGTTAGTAGATTTAAAGAGACTGGTAAAATACCTCAGGAATTAGCGCAGCTTTATGCAGATATGTTTGGTATAAAAACAGTTTCTGCTCTTATAGAAAAGCAAAGAAACTTACAGAAGCTAGATCAGGAAGGAGCTGTTAGGGCTAGACAATTTTTAATAGACAACGCTGCGGCAGACTTTGCTAGATTACCTAGAAGTAAGGATGACACTGGTAAAGCTACTGGAATATTACAAACCAAGATAGGTAAGGTTTTATACAATAAAGCAGGTGAATTAACCGGTAGTTTAAAAACATATACAGACATAATTAAAGGTAAAAATATTACACTAGAAGGTTATGATGGTAAGCAGTATGAGTTTAATCAACTTGATAGTGAAGGCAAGAAAAAACCAATATATAGAGATGCACAGCATATAAAAGCAGCTTTAGATTTTCATATAAGAAATAGAGCTTTAGAAACTTTAATACCTGAGCAAGGTAAAAGAATACAAGCTGGTGCTAAATTTAGTAGAGTAAATAAAAAAACACTAAACCAAATAGCTCAAGCTAAAAACATAAATGAAGCTACTAAATTAGCTGGTATAAAAGATAGGATAACTGTAAACGATACTAATAGAGCTAAAAAGCAAAAGCAAATGCTTGATTTTATTGTCTCTGGTAACATACCTAGTATTATTTTTGAGGCTGGTAAGTTTGGTAATTTTGGTAAATGGAATCGTAGAGGTAAGATCGTTAATGGAGTTTTAATACCTTTACCTAAACCCGCCACTAAGTATTTTAAAACGAAAGATGGTAAATTAATAAAAGAAGGATCTAAAGAATATGCTTTAGCTGAAAAAAATGGAGACTTCCTAGCAACTAGAGGAGGTTTATATTATGGTGTTAAAGATCCAGCATATATTGAAGCACTACAGGCCTCCAGAGAAAATGATAGTAAATATCCTAAATTACAGAAAGCGAAAAGAGTAAATGAAAAAAATGCTTTTACTGAAAAAGGGCAAAAACAGTCCGACGTAAATTTAGACACTCTTCAAGTTATGGCAGAGGTTTTAGCTGATGCAGTTCATAGTAAAGGTATGCCTATAGAAATAGCTGCTTTATATATATCATCTAGCTATCAAGCTACTACTGGTATAATAAAGCTAGCTGGTAAATTTAAATATAGATCTGAAAAAATGGAGTATGGGCCAGCTGATTCTAAGTCTGGTCAAAGAACTGGCGCTAAGTTTAGAGAAGAGCACAATCCTCCAGCTTCAACTATAGGTGCTTATTTAATATACGCTATAAGTAAAAATGAAGTAAAGCCTTTTATGAGTATAATTAGAGACAATTATTACCAAACATTGTTATCTAAAGCTGATGATCACAAATTAGATATGGCTAAGCTAGATAGTAGATTACCGGAAGGTACTAGCATACTTGATAATTCTGCTATAAGACTAATTGAAGCAGGTATAGATATAAACAGTTTGATAAATCCTTTTACTAATAAAACGATGGCTGAAGAGCTTGGTGTTTCTTTAAATAAAAGTGATAGAAGTTTAGACAATATAGCAGAGCAAAATAAATTATTAAAAGATTTAATACTAGAAGAAGGAGTATACAAAAACCCTCAGGCTTACTTAAATGACTTTGTAAAGTTATCATCTAAAACAAATGCATCTAAAATAAATAACAAGAATACACCGTCGAGTATTAAGTTTTCTAGAAGCGTAACTAATCAAGAAGCGTTAGATAACTTAAGTAATATAGACAAAGCGTTGTCTATAGCTAGAAATCCTGATGCTCCAGTTAAAAAGATTAGAGTATTTGATTTTGACGATACATTGGCTACAACGAAAAGTAATGTACTATATACAATGCCTGATGGTAAAACTGGATCTTTAACAGCTACTGAGTTTGCTAAAAGAGCTGGTGAAATGGAGGCTGAAGGAGCTGAGTGGGATTTTTCAGAGTTCAGCAAAGTTATGAAAGGAGCTAAAGGACCTTTACTTGATGTTGCTAAGTTCATAAGTGATGCTAAAGGTGAAAGAGATATATTTGTATTAACAGCTAGACCTCAGGATGCTGCTGGACCTATAAAGGAGTTTTTAGATAGTATGGGATTAAATATTCCATTAGAAAATATAACAGGTTTAGGAGATGGCACCGCTCAAGCAAAAGCTAGGTGGATGGTTGATAAAGCTGCTGAAGGCTATAATGATTTTTACTTTGCAGATGACGCATCGAAAAACGTTAAAGCTGTTAAAGATGCTTTAAGTGTTTTAGATGTAAAATCTAAAGTGCAACAAGCTTATGTTAAATTTAGTAGAGCTAGTAATTTAAGCAAAGATTTTAATAAAATAATAGAAAATGCTACAGGCATTGCTTCTGAAAAAGTTTACGGAAAAGCTAAAGCTCAGGTAGCTGGCGCTAGTAGAGGTAAAGTATTTAGAGGTATAGCTTACTCCGCTCAAGACTTTGTAGGTTTATTATATGAGACACTTGGTAAAGGAAAAGAAGGTGATGCTCAGATGGCTTGGTACAAACAAAATCTATTAGATCCTTACGCTAGAGCTATGAATGATTTATCTTCAGCAAGACTTGCTATGATGAACGATTATAGAGCATTGAAAAAACAATTAGGTATTGTGCCTAAAAATTTACGTAAAAAAATACCTGGAGAGCCTTGGACTAAAGAGCAGGCTGTTAGGGTATATGTTTGGAGTAAACAAGGAACAGAAGTACCTGGCATAAGTAAAAATGATTTAAAAGATTTAAACAGTTTTGTAACAAACAATGCTGAGCTGCAGGTTTTTGCAGATCAATTAATAGCAATACAAAAAGGTGATATGTACCCTGAACCTGGAGAAAGCTGGGTGTCTGGTGGTATATCTACTGATATGTTGAAAGGTTTGAACACTGTAAAAAGAACTAAGTATTTAGAACAATGGCAAAGAAATGTTGATGCTATATTCAGTAAAGAAAATAAAAATAAATTAGAAGCTGCTTACGGTATAAAATATGTAAAAGCGTTAGAGAATAGTTTAGAGCGTATGAAGACTGGTAGAAACAGATCTTTCTCTGATGATAGCCTTACTGGTAGATTTACTGACTGGTTACAAGGTAGTGTTGGAGCTATAATGTTCTTTAATACTAGATCTGCTGTACTTCAAACATTATCCGCTGTTAACTTTGTTAACTTTACTGATAATAACCCTTATGCTGCAGCTAAAGCATTTGCAAATCAAAAGCAGTATTGGAAAGACTTTACAACGCTTATAAACTCGGACTTCTTAAAAGAACGTAGATCTGGTTTGCGTATAAATGTAAATGAAGCTGATATAGCAGATATGGCTAAGCAAGAAGGACCAAGAGGTGTTATAAATAAGCTGTTACAATTAGGTTTTGCACCTACGCAAATAGCAGATAGTTTTGCTATTGCATCTGGAGGTGCTACTTTTTATAGAAATAGAATTAAGACTTATACTAAACAAGGGTTAGATAAAGCTCAAGCAGAAGAAAAAGCTTTTCAAGATTTTAGAGAAAATGCTGAAGAGTCACAACAGTCTTCTAGACCAGATAAGATATCAGCACAGCAAGCTGGACCACTAGGTAGATTAATATTAGCTTTTGCTAATACACCAGCTCAGTATGCTAGGTTAACTGATAAAGCAATACGTGATCTTAAAAACAAAAGAGGTGATGCTAAAACTAATATAAGTAAAATAATATATTACACTACTGTTCAAAATATTATATTTAATGCTGTTCAGCAAGCTTTATTTGCTATGGCATTCGGTGACGAAGAACCTGAAGATGAAGAGAAGCAAAAGAAATATGTTAGTATTGCTAACGGTATGGCTGACTCATTATTGAGAGGTACTGGTATTGCGGGATCTGTTATATCTGTAGGTAAAAATGCTGTTATAAGAATAATAAATGAATCTGAAAAGAAAAGACCTAAATACGAAAAGGTTGGATATGAACTAACTAAAATATCCCCACCTGTATCAGCTAAGTTGTCACGTATAAATCAAGCTGCTAGAGCTTACGAATGGAATAAAGAGGAGATGATGACAAAAGGTTTTAGCTTAGATAATCCAGCGTTTTTAGCTGGTGGTAACGTTGTGTCTGCTCTTACAAATATACCTTTAGATAGAGTTATTAAGAAAGTAAACAATGTAACTAAGGCAACAGAAAGCGATATGGAATTATGGGAGAGAGTAGCTTTATTTGCTGGTTGGCAAGACTGGGAGTTAGGTATAAAAGAGAAAGAGAAACCTAAGAAAAGAAAACTTATAGAAAGAACAAAAACGTTTAAAACAAGAAAATTTAAAACAAGAAAATTTAACTAAGATATTATGAGTGAACAATCACCTTTACTAGGAAAAATTAGTTCAGCCTGTAAGGCTGCAGCAAAAAGTAAGTTTAAAGTGTGGCCATCTGCATATGCGTCGGGCTGGGGAGTTCGATGTACTAAAGCCGGAGGACCAGGTAAATTTGGAAAAAAGAAAAAATAATGTACACACAAAACTCTCCATTTAATAAAAAAAGTAAAGTAAAAGGTGGTGGTACTAAAAAAGTATGTCTACCTGCTGCTAAAGTAAGATCAATGAGTAAGGCAGAAAAAGATAAAGTAGTTAGAGCTAAGAAATCAGCAGCTGCTAAAGGTGATTACAAACGATCAAGTAAATCAAATGTTAAAAGTGCTCGTAAGAAAGGAGCTACACTTAGAGATTGGTTTGAAAAAGAAAACTGGATAAACGTACAAACAGGGGAAGCATGCGGAAAATAATCGATAAGTTACAAGCGGCTTGGAACAGCTTACTATATAAACTAATGTTTAAAAAGTATAAATAAAAACATGGCAAATAAAATATCAGAAGACACTCAAGTTATATTGGACTTGAAGACTATAAGCATAATAGTTGTTGGAGCAATATCTATAGCTTCGGTTTACTTCACCTTACAATCAGACATTGAATTAGCAAAAGAACTACCTAAACCACCAATAGATCGAACTGAGTATGATTTAAAAGATCAACTAATTCGTGAGACTATAATAAATATAAACGAAAAAGTAGATAATAACAGTAAAAAACTAGACAAAATAGATGAGAAACTATTTGAGATTATAAATAAATAATTATGAAAAATACTTTAATTTTAATTGCATTTTTATTTTCTTTTAATTTGTTTTCACAAGAGCCCACGCTTTTATATATGAATTCAAGTTGGAATACTGAAAACGAATATAAATACCTTGAATCAATTAAAGGTGTAAAAATTATAAAAGTTGACTACGACTCTCAACCTAAAAAATTTAAGGAAAAAATAACTTCTGTCCCAGCAATAATACTGTTTGATAAAAATAAAAAATTAAAGAAAATTTGGCACGGAGGATTATCAATGCGTTTAACCGTTGACCCAAAAGAAATACAATTATTAGTAGACAGTTTAATTAAATAGGAATAAATACAATGGGCGTACCATACCCAATATTCCTGTAACCAAGAAAGGGCCCTCATATCGAGAGCCCTTTTTTAACTACATGTATAGCATACTTATCCATCACAAGCTAAACAGTCTTCATTCATTGCTTGCTGAGCTATATCACCACGTAAAACAGATTCTGTTCTAGTGTAATACAAAGTTTTAACACCTTTTTTCCAAGCATCAAAGTGAACTGTATTCAACCACTTAGGCGTAGCTTCAGATGGAAAAGCTAGGTTTAAACTAACTGATTGATCTATATACTGTTGCCTTAGACCTGCTTGATTAACTAATTCCAATTGATTAATTTCTTTAAAAGTTTTAAAAACTTCTT
>Ga0213869_10000896_pt1 | contig 22916 bp, 29 predicted proteins | sample PICome_10_FD_160083 | JGI IMG/M metagenome (GOLD analysis project Ga0213869, IMG submission 160083) | Coastal seawater microbial communities near Pivers Island, North Carolina, United States - PICO132 | ecosystem: Environmental > Aquatic > Marine > Coastal | place: USA: North Carolina...
TGCTTCTCTTACTGCGGCGGCCCATCTTTTTAATCCAATTACATTTTTGCCATCCTCGTCGGTTTCAGCAGGTCTCCATTCGTGGTTACCGTCAATTCGATTATATACAACTCTCAATAACTCTACACCCTGATCATTTACGCCACGTTGTATGCCTAAATGGTCTGCTAAATTGCCCCAATCTGTTTCACTTGCTATACCATTTGAAGAACCACCATCGTCGGGTTCTATGCCAGCCGCTATGGCTAACTTGTCTAATGGTTTGCCCATGTCTTCTGGATTTATTTCTACTTTGCCATCAAGTACTTTTTTAAGAACGTTTTCTAATGCTACTTTAAAACTTCTTTCATTGTTGGCCATTTCTTTTGCAACAACGTCTTTCATTTTTGCTGGGTACTGTTCCCAATCAAATGCATCAAAACGTTTTTGCTCTGCCTCGTCATCCATATTTTCCCAACTTATTCCACTGCTTCTGTTTAGTGGCTCACCGCTTTTGGGATTTCGTGTTTCTTCATCTGGGAATAAATCTTCTTGGCCGGGTGCACCTTTTCTGCTGTCGCCTTTGTGGGAGACTTCAATACCAAGTCCTTTTAATTTTTGATATACATCACCATCGCCTTGAATAAACTTTTCTGGGTCGATTATATCCTTCCAACTATAACCATATTTGTTGTTGAATCTATTTACTATTTTTTTATAACCCTTTTTACGCCAGGTGTGATAATAGTTTTTGTTTTTTTCAAATGTATCTATAAGTTCTAAACCGTTTGTGGCATCTTCGGCATCACTAAAATGACTGGAAGGTATAACATAAACTTTACTCTGGTTTACTTTGTCGTTGAAATGATCCAAATGATTGTCCAAGTATGCCGCTCTGTCGTCATAGTCTTCATCAGTAATAGTGTCAAAAAAGTCTTTGTCTATGTATACCCAACTGTGACTTGGTATGTTTAGTTTTGCTTTTGCGTTGTCTCTGACATTCTTCTCAAAGTCTTTGTTGAGTTTATCTAATCTGTTTTTGTTGGATATTTCTGCTTTTAAATCTGTAAATCCTTCTGCTATGAATATTTTGTCTATTGTACTTAGGAACTTTTTGTATGCGGCAAAGTTTCTCTTAATTATTTTTAGTGCGGCTGGATTTGTTTTATAATCTTCCTGAGGACCCCACCCAGGAGTTGTTTTTGATTTGAAATAGATTGGTAGTAAACTAAGTGTGTTTCTTACTATGTAATCGTCAAACGCACTAATAAAATTGAATAAGTTATCTTCTTCTGACTTTTCTGCTCTTGCAAGAAAATCTTTTGCTCTATCAGTATCTCTTTCATCTAAAACTAAGGCCCATTCACCTAGGGTAAACCCGGCTTCTTCGTCTTTTTCTCCTAGATTATATCCAATTGTGTTTATAAGTACTTTACTTATTTTAACAAGTTGTGCTTTAATTTTTTTAAACTTGTCTATATCATCTGTTTCTAAATTATTTAAATGATCCAATCTGTGTCTTATTTTTTGTACCAATGCCATTTGAGCAACTTCTTCATATGGATCATCGTTTCTAATATTGACATGATGATCTGGAGATGTTGGATGTATATATCCTGAATATGGTTCTAAAAATTTTAATAGATCCTTTGCCGAATCTTTAGTAGTAATGCTATTTGTCTTTATTAGTGTTGTATTTGTATTCCAACCACCGCCCTTTAACTTAGCAACGAAGCCATTCTGTGATCTTTCGTGAGTCAATTCTCTTAATGTATCCTCAACATCGATTTTCTGGGTTCCAGGCCTTAACTGAGTCAGTAATTCTGCTAGTTGGTCCATTTTAGTATTATCTTTAGAATCGTCTGATTGGTAGAACTGCCACATTTTGTTGGTAATATTATCTAGATCTACAGGTGACAAAAACTCTGGTGTTTTGATTATATCTTGTTTAAATAAAACACCTATGCCTTTTTGTAATCTTCGTACTTTTTCTCTGTCTGTCCCATCAAAATTATAATTAGACATACCTGCAATAGCCAGTTCTTCTATAGTACTAGTGTTTAGTTGTAATTCTTTAGCAAACCTTCTAAATGCGGAAATGTGTTTAGAAGTAATAGATGCTCTGTTATTTCCGTCTGCTATATCTCTTGATAATAATGTTATCGCTGAACCAAATCTGTCTTGTGCTTTGTCTAATTCGCCTGCCGCCCTCTTGCTTGGTGGCATACTGCTAGGAGTTATATATCCTTTGATTGTTTCTTCTTCTATCTCTACCTTAGAACCAGTACCCTTCTCGTAATCTTTTATCTCTTGTTTCCATTCTTTATCTGCTTCTGGACTACTTAATTTTTCATAGTTTTGCAAGTATTCAACACTACTACTTAAAAGTTTTATAATATCAAAGTAATCTTTTTTACCCACAATCTCTTTAGCGGCGTCTATTATTTCGTGATTCACTACTTCTAAGTCTTTTAATTTCTTAGGATCTATTTCCTGTGACTTACGCAATAGTCTAAATACAGCATTAACATAATCATCTCTGTAAGAATCCTCTTCATAACCTGCTTTCATCATAGTAGCATATCTCACACATGCTTTTACAATCTTTTCATACATTGTGTTATAATCTGCACCACCGGCAATTCTAAACTCTACTAGATTATTACCTGAATTGCTATCTTTTTCTCCTTTGAAATGTATGCTATTAAATTTACCACTGTCTATGCCTTTTGAAAGAAAATCTTCAAATTGTTGAAAACTTTTTGTCTCACCACGTTTCATACCTTCGGCATATTTTAATACATTTCGATATTGGCTTTTTGTGTAACTATTTTTAAGTCTACCAAACTCTGCAAGTAAATATTCATCACCTAATAGTAATGCCATTTTTAATTTGTTTTGTTCTGTTTGTTTACCCTGCCAACTCATTGTGATATGCAGTCCTGTGGAATTATTTGTGCCGAAGTTATCTTCACTCCATTTAAATAAACTTCTCATTTCTTCTAACATACTTCTTGGCGAGTCGAATACAGGAGATATTAATTCTGCACCAGTACCTTCATCAGGTTCGATACTGCTATCTCTCTCAACTGCCCAACTAGTAGTCGTATATGTGTCTCCGTAATCTCCTGATTCTGGATAGTCTGTAAATTTACTATTATCTCTGATCCATACCATTAATTCATCTGCAACATCTTCAACACCTCCACCTCCACTAGAATAATCATAACCATAGTCATCAAGGAAACTGCTCATATAACTATAGTTGTCAAATATCCAATCTTCTACACTATAATCACTTCTTGCGGCTTCTCTGGCTTCATCGTCTAGATCATTTTCTTCTCGTACATAAGATCTTAACCATTCTAAGTATGCTTCCTCGTATTCTTCCTCAACAAATTCTCTTACCCAATTAATATATTCCCAACCATCTTCTTCACGGTTTTCATATTCTTTGGGATCTTCTTCTTCAAACTCTTGTTTGTATCGCTCTACTGCTTCTGAACTTGGGCCTGCACCACTATCTATAAAGTCGTTTAAGTATTCTTCATCTTCTCTGAATTCCTGTACCTTATCTTCTATAATGTCATCTAGGTACTCGTCTTGTCCTTTGGTATACAACCAGTCTTCAAAGTCTTCCCATACCTGATCTGGCATATCACCGTATTGGTATTCGATATCACTGATGCTCATATCATCAACTTGTGAACTGCCTCCACCATCAACAGAATAGAAAAATGTTTCTGCTTCAAACCCACATTTTACCGGAGCATCTAAAGCCGAGGTTGCTATTTCTTTACTGTTAAAATTTATTTCAAATAATTCGGCAGGTTGTTCTTTTAACCTTCGTCTGGCTAACTTTTTAAGTTTACTACCTATTTTTTTGATTTGGTGTTTTTTATTTTTACGTTTTGCTAATTTAGATAATTTAGATTCGTCTACAACTTTTGTTTCTTTATCAAATACTTGTAATTTATCATTATGTTGGACAACAACACCGTCTTTTGATGGTAACTCTCCAACTGTAGAGACTACCTTACCTAATTCTTTTCCTTCTAAGTCTTTAATACTAGAATCTTTTTCTATATCTTTTATTAATTTTGTATCGCCTTTAGGAGTGATGGAATCTTTATTATCTTTCCCAATGGTCTGTTCCCCGGAAGGGGTAGGCTTTCCTGAACTTTTATATGAATATTCCTTTAGCAAATGTTCTAAAGTTTTAATATCAGTGAACTTCATTTTAACGCCTATTTAATTTAGCAACTCTTTTACTTAATGAGTTATAACGTTTTGTTCGTCTGGCCTTCTTTGCCATCCTGGCACCTAGCCTTGCTTTAGTTCTTTTCAAAGCAATTCTTTTTTTATAATCTATAGGTGCATTACATTGGCTAGGATTAGATACTACTCTGCCTTTACGTCTACCGGCAGTACATCTAACTGCACGTTTAATCTTGTTACCTACTTTACGCCATACCATTCTGGCTTCGTAGATAGGCTCATCTGTAAATTCGTCTATTCTCATAGTACCTTCATTAATAACCCTACTACAGTAGTCATTAGTGTTGTAAATGTTAATCCAACAATAGCAATTATCCAACTTTCTAATTTGTCCAATCTTCCCTTTGTTGTTTCTTTGAATTCTCTTAATTCTGCAGTGATACTTTCTATTCTAAGCATATCTGCTATTATGTGTGCCTCTATGTTACCGCTCTCAACATAAGGTTTTGGTGTAAGTTCCGGTTTTGTTTTTTTAGGCATTGTTTATCTCTTATAATAAATCTTGTTTAGTAAATTCCATATTTACTGAACTTTTAGTATCTATTGTACCACCGTTCAGTACTATCCCATCTAATTCATCTTTAAGTGTATCTATTGTGTGTACACTTTCTCTTTCAAAAGCAAATTTAAAAATCCAACCTGCTCCAGTTATTGTAGGTGCTCCATAATTTTCTAGTAAATTTTGTCCTACTCCATTTAAAGGAACTGGGTTATTCATAATAATAGGCTGTGCTCTTAATCCTATTACTTGAACAACACTTTCAAAATCTTTCTGTGTATTGTCTGCAAAATCACCTGTTCTTGTTATGTCTAATGTAGTGAATAATGAGTAATATTCTATATTACTTGATAGTACTTCACTACTACCCATTGCTCCGCTTCTACTTGGTAAACTCATGTGTGTCTCCGTGTCTTTGTACTATTTATCAGGATATAAGAATCTAAGATCAAAAAAAATCCCCAACTAGTGAGGATTTTTATAAGTTTAATTTAACTTAGAATGAGACGTCTGCAATAACGTGTCCTGATAGGTCACCGTTTGCTAGGTTGTCTGCACCTTCAACAATCATATTAACTGCCGCACCACTTACTGCGCCAACTTTTAATACTGAAAGGTTTAAATTTTGTACTGAGCTAACTAATGCTGTTAGTTGAGTTGCTGAAATGTTTCCTGATTGTTGAGTAAAACTCTTAAGGAATACATCTTTACCAATAAACTCACCAGCCGCCGCCGCTCTTCTATCTGCTTGTGCCATTTTAATTCTCCTAAATGTATATGTACAATATTTTGTACGTTACTTCTATTTATCAAAATAGCCATAAAAAAAGGCAGTATAAACTGCCTTCTTTTGTAAAAACTAAGTCTTAACTAAATGTTACTACTAAAGTTGCACCTGTGAATGAAGGTGTTGCGCCTGCGCCTTGTACCGCAATGTGACATCCGTCACTTGCTACGTCATCTTCAACTGCTACAACTACAAAGCCTTCTACTTGTGCTTCTGTACATACTGCTTCAACTGAAGTTGTTGATACGTCTGTAACTGACATAATGTGAGTAGTTCCTACGAATCCGTTTGCCGCTCTAACTGCCGCGTTTGGGTTTGATTGTGCCATTTTAATTCTCCTAAATGTATTAAAGAGTCGTTATAACTCCGTTACTTTTATTTATCATTTTAATGGACTTATTTGATCTTTTATTTAGGTCTAAATGTATTTGTTTTTGTAAAAGTATCATAAGCATCAGGAGATTTGAAGAATTTGTAACTGCCTCTAGTAGGTGCAGTAACTGGATCAACTACCTTGGAAACAGCACTTATTCCTTTGCCAAGTGCTTTTTGAACCCTTTTACCTCCAGGAATAGTATTAGCCGCCCAATTGCCTACTGCCTTTGCCCCTTGGCCAAATTTACTACTGGGTTTATCGTCTATGTTTTGTTTTCTATCAGTGCCGTCTCTTCTATAAAGGTACTTACCCCTTCCTAAACCGGTATTATTACCAGTATCTGAAGGATTTGTTACCCCGCCTTTAATCGCTGATGCAAAACGTTTTGCTTGGGCATCAAAATCTCTAAGTGCTACTGGGTCAAGATTTCTTTTTCTTAGATTGGATCTTGCTAATTCGTAGGCAGAATCAACAGTACCTGTAACATTAAATGCGTTTCTAAAAGCATCTGCAAGTGCTTGAGATTCTGGAGAATCAATACCTTTTAGAGCTCGGAATTCGTTATCAGCGGCTCGTTTTTGCTCTGCTTGTTCTTTAGGCGTAAGATCAGCCCAAGTTTCGAATATAATTTCTTTTATAATCATTGCTTTTTTCTTCCACTGGCCCAGTAACCTGCTACTGCACCTATTCCTGTACCGTACTTTTTATATTTATCAATATCTTTACCTAATTTCTTTGCAACTTTTTTACCTATATATCTACCTGCGGCCGCACCTGCTACTGTTCCTACTGCTCTTTTTGCTAAACTTGTTTTAGGTTCTTGATACTTAGAAGGATTATATCCTCTATATTTTACCATAGTACTCAAAGGACTTACCATTTCACTGCCTCTTCCTAGTCTACGATATTCCTGCAATAATCTTGATACCACTAATTGTTTAGAAGAAAATTTTAAATTACTCCAGTCTGAAATTAATCTTCTCCATTGTTTATACTTAGAATCTGTTATCTTAAGTTGACTTTCTAATCGCATAAAGTATGAATTAAATTCAGAACCTTTTATAGAAGATGTTTTAAGTTTCATAAAAAACATATAATGTTTTCTATTATCAAAATTTAATTTCTTTAAATACTGTTTACTTGTTATAGGATTTTTAAGTGTAATGCTTCTAGTATCAGGATCTTTTATCACATGTCCTAACAAATATAAATCTGTTGCGTGACTTCTAAACAATGTATAAGGTCCGTATTGTACAGTTTGTTTCACATATTCTTTTGCATAATCATATTGTTTATCATCATTCAACATCATAAATGTACTTATAGATGTTAAGTAAAATAATTTTGAAATATCTTCACCTGTAAGAGCATTAAAGTTTCGACTTGTTCTATACAACCTTGCTTCTGATATTTCTTGATTTACTAATGTTAAATCCATTTTACTTACCTGGCATTCCTGTACCAAAGTTTAATCTACTAAACTCTAATCTATCTACTAGTTTTAAGGCATTACCCATTCTGTCTACAGCAACAAATCCTTCTTCACCTGTTACTTCATATCCGTTTTCTGTTTCTTTAAATGTAGGTAACTGTCTAATTGTTTCTAATTTTTTTACTATTAAAACTTTTGAATGTATAATTTTTAAATATAAATCATATACACTTACAATACTTGGTACATGTTCTTTTATAAACTTAACACCTTGTACTAACTTGTTATTCATTTCGTCTTGCTTTGCTTGAGTTTTATATCCGTCTATTTTCTTTTGCATAAAGGTTATATATTTTTGTACAAATCCTTGTGCAAATTTTGTAGGCTCGTCAAATGCTCCTGCTCTAATATTATTATTTACATGTGCTTTTAATTGTTGTAAAAAGTCTTTACCGATAACATCGTTACCTTTCTCTAACCAACTAAATGTTGCAGAATCTATTGTTTTTAAATATGCATCTGCCTCTCTGATAGCACCCATAACTTCTTCGCTTTCGTTATTAGTTAAAGTTACAACACCTGAAAAGTCTTTTATTAAGGCATCTCTATGCCAAACTTTAGAACTTTGGCCTAGTACCTTACTATCAAAGCCATACTTAGCCCTAGTATCGGCTAATGTAGGCCCTCCTATATACTCTGTATGCCATACTATACCAATGTCTGCACTAGTAACTTGCTTTGCTAAATCGCTATTTGTAGGTACTGCATATACAATAGTATTAGGTTTAAATACTATTACTTCTTCGCCATCTATATTTGTTTGTTGTAAATCTTCTTTAGAGAATAACATATCGCCTTGTGCAACAGTATTCCAATTAAGTGTGCTAAGTGTTTTCAATGCAACTTTTAATTTTTGTTGTAACCCTTCTCCAGGATGATTTACTTCTATATCTTTTTCTGTAAAGTTTATTTTAGGTTTCTGTGCGAATACGCCTTTAGTACCTACAAAAAATTTACCCGTTTGTGGATCTTTACCTGCGATTATGGCGGGTGCTCCGTCCCACTTTGTTGTCATACTAACAGGACTTTCAGAATTGCCTTCTAGCATTTCATGTAAACTGTATAGATAATTTATTGCTTCTTTGGCACCTTGATAACCTCTATTAAATATATTATCTTCCAGATGCTCTAAATGAGTATTTTTATTTTCTGCTTCTAATATAATTTCTTTTACGAAACTAGTTGAGATATCTGAAAATTTCATTTATCTTATTTCTTATCTTGTTCTTCATGATATCCTACAACTAATTTAGCAGGACTAATCGAATATGTAGTATTTTGTTTTTTACTTTTAACTTGTACAGTTCCTTTATCTTTTGTTAATTTCTTAAAATCCTTTCCTGTATATCTTTGCTGTAATATAACATCAACAGGTTTTCCATTTTTACTAACAAAATGCATCTCTAAATTTTTAGGATAAACTGTATTATCTGCCATTTGTCCAAATACTGAACCTAGTGCTCTACCTATTTTATTACCATATCCAACATCTCCGCCGGACTTTACATCAGAGCCTATACCTCTTAAAAATCCACTACCAAATTTAGTTTTAGGTTTGTCGTTTATATTTGGGTTTTTAAACCCTCCACTACCAGGGCCTTTTCCAAAAAGATTTTTAAATCTTGTTTTTAGTGTTGGTCCCATTTGTTCGCCTTTTTTAATAATACCTGCGGCACTTAAAACTTCCCATTCTTCTCTAGAGCCTTGATCTAGGTAATCTTTTGCTTTGGGAGTTAGTGTACCGTTTCCTAAAGGACCTGGTTTTTGTACCCGGAATGCCTGATTCTCCTCGTCCCACACATATATTCCACCCTCATGTTTAATGATATCTCCATGGTTTATAAGTTGGGATTCAATTAAAGGAAATGTATTTGTACTATTAAGTACTTCTTTAATTAGCATGGTCTTCTCTCTGAGATTCTTTTATAACTTTTTTAATACCTCTGGAGAATTTTTTGACATCTCTGCCTCTTATACTGTTTATTAGTCTATTAGTTAAATCTTTAGCAGTTTTTTCATCATAATTTAATTCTATTTGTTCTATTAAATTAATTGCACTGGTAATTACATGCTCACCTCTATTAGATGTGACATGATTTCTATCTCTGTCTACAGATATTTGATTTAGTTCTTCTAATATACTACGAGCCTTAGGCATGGTATCTCCAAAAAATATGTATAATGCTATTTATCATTATAAGTCATTCTTTTTCAGAAACTCACGCATGTTCATGGCTTGTCCTATTGTGTCTTTTTGTTCAGGTTCTTCTGCTTTTATAGAATTACCTCTTTTTAGTTGATCAACTAAACTGGTTGTTGTCATTGTGTCTGCATCTTCGTCGCCTTCTTGCAAATCTTCTATTCTTAACGTATCAGGATCAAATCTTAAATCTACTTTTGTGCCTACACCACTACTAGATCTTGTTTTCATAAACTGTATTTGATACCTACCCTTTTCTCGCATAGCATTACTTGTAAATATACCTACAACATTATCTGCTGTCTGTATTTTACTGATACCACCTGCAATATGATGATGATCAAACTCTATTTCTTCTACTGCTCCTCTGTTTAACTGAGATGCTGTTACAAATAATAGATCTTTCTCTACCGCTAAATTACGCAACTCTTCAGATACATATTTGTCTTTAATAAACAAATCACTACCACTTACTTTTGCACTAATAGGCATCATTAAATCCAAGTAATCAACTAATAAACAATCTACTTTCTCACCACAGGATATTTCATACTCTCTTAAAAATACTCTTATGTCATTTACATTAACACCATTGGGCATTTGCTTAACTCTTAATTTACCAGCACCCTTAGCCTTCATACGAACTTTTAAATCCACGTCATCCATATTACGCATAATTTCTTTAGTACCATAACCAGAAACCATACTGTCTAATCTCATACTAATTAATTGCTCACTGAGCTCCAAACTAATATATACTGCGTTCATACCTGCTAAGGCCCAATTAACTGCAAAATTCTGTAAAAATAAACTCTTACCTGCACCTGAACCTCCAGCAAAGATTGTCATCTCGCCTCTATTCATACCACCATAAAGTTTATGATCTATTCCTTTCCAACCTGTACTAATTGCACCTGCTTGATCTTTAATCCATTGTAATCTTGCTTTAGGGTCTTCAAAATATTCTATTCCTAAATCTTTTACTAGACCAACTTGGCTTGCTTCTTTAATTTTATTTTCTACAGTACCATAGTCTTGATTCTCTAGTAAGTCTGTACTCTCAATAATTGCTTTTTCTAATGCTTTATGCCTACAAAATGTTTCAAATTCATTCATAAACCATTCATGATGATCAGAGGTTACATCAGGAATAGGGTCTAGTTGTATTCCTGCTACCGCACTAACCTGTTCTGGTGTTGGGATAGCATTAAAATCTGTACTATGAGATACAAATAGTTCTACTGCTTTTCTATACTTCATATTAAAGTATACAGGATTTACAATGTTCTGACATCTTGCAAATAAGTCAGGATCGCTTAATAAGAATCTTAAAAATAATTCCTGTGTTTCTTCGTTATATTGTTTTATATCTGCCATCTTTTCTTTATCTCATTGTATATATATCTAAAAATTAAGTCATGTCCTACTTCGTTTGGATGACCGTCAGTCGGACTTTCTTCATTACCTTTTGCTATATCTGTTAAAAATCTATCACATATTATAGATTCGTCTATCATTTTATATAATTCCTTGCAAAAGATACTATTTGCAATAGAGTCTCTAGACTCTTTAAAGTGAAATCTTGGCAAGCATCTTGCTGACAGTCCTACTTGTAAAAGTTTAATTCCTTTTTGTTTGCAATATGTTTGCAATAAAATAATATTTTTAAAGTATTTTATAACTTCTGTGATATCTGATTCCACAATTGCCTTGTATTGATCGAATACTTTTCGTTCTGTTTTAGTATCAATTTGTATTTTATCTAAATCATTTTTTGTATAGTATGACATACTAATATCATATAATACATCTTCCATTGTTGTTACATAGCCTATCCACAATTTATTTGCTATATTAAACCATTCTCCTCTATTAGGTGTAGGATGTTGCACAACTAGTATTGTATTATTTAAATCTATTCCTTTATTTTTTTCAAAATATTCAATAGAAGTCCTAACAACTCTATCGTTAGATGCACCTTCAACTGCTAGATTTATAGTACTAGTAAATTGCTTTGTATCATTAAAAAGACTAGGCCATACCCAATCTGGAGCCATATTATTTTTGGAGTCTTTATGCCCAAAAGTAAAACTACAACCGTTTGCTACTAATTTCATAATACTGCCCATATAAGCATAATTAACATAGGTACTTCATGCAGTAACAAATGTATGATTACAGAATATCCAAGTATTTGTTTCCAGTGTATCTTACATAAATTAAAAAAGTCGTTTATATATTTCATAACATTTTTGCCTTTACTTCTATTTTAAGTTTATTGTTTGTTGCATGTTTAATTATACTACCTACTGTTGCTAACCTTCCATACATATTTACAGCATCAGCGGCATCTTTACAATCTACATGCCAAGGCGGGAAACTTACTTCCCACCCTAGTTCAGCGGCCTGCATAATTAAATCTTTGCCTGCTTTATCCCTGTCAGGACATACTATAATTCTTTTGCCTAATTTTTCTATTAGATGTGCCTGCTCAGGGCCAATACTATTGCCTTGTATTGCTATTCCATCTATCATTATAGCATCAAATACGCCTTCTGTCACTATAACAATTTCTCTTTCTGTGTCTGCAAACTTATCTACATTAAAAACATATCCTGATTGCATATTGTGTAGATACTTAGGTGTTGTCTTATCAGGGGGAGCAATATGTCTTGCTGTCCAACCTACTAGTTCTCCATTATAAGTAAAAGGGACTACTAGTCGTTGCTTATATAAATTTTCATTAAAATATAGCAATGGATATAGACCAAGTAGTCCTCTTTGTTCTGCATAAAGTTTTACAGGATGATCTGCTTTTAAATCTTCTACTGTAGATACTTTTTTAGGTAATTCTATTGTATTAAATTTTGCTATTGTATATACATAGTCTGACGTGCTTTCTACTTCTAAATCTTCTGTATATTTCAATAATTCAATTGTGACTTTATGTACATCTTCTTCAGTTGCACCCAATCTAGTTGCTAAGTCTTTAAACTTTTTACCTAAGGTAGGGTTAGGTTCCCAACCAGTTGTAAAGCCACAATTAAAACAGTTAAAGGATATTTTTGCACCAGTACTTATTAAGCCACCTCGTCTTCTTTTATCAGAACACATAGGACAGTTCATTGTGTGCCAGCCACTAGGAGTTTTGCTTGTCTTTACAGGCAAATTATCTAAAAGGAGGCGATGTACACTCTCAACTAAAAAGTCTATATCCATAGTATTATTATACAGGATATAATATTAAAAGTCAACTAGTTTCTAACTTGTACTTGGCTTATGTTACCTGAAGTAGGAGTATGTAATATTCTTATCCAATTAGCATTTATTGTATAGTTTCTAGAAACTATGGTACTACTATTAGACAATACAATATTACTTTCTAAAGTAACCCAATCTGTACTAAGATTATTTGTACTTGGTACACTTTCAACTAAACTCGCTTGTACATCTATATTACCAGTATACCCTTCTGGATATATGGCTAAACTATGTAATGCGTTAGGAAAGTTTCTGTCTTGATTACCAGAAAATGCACTAGTTGTAAATACATTTGCCGAATCGCCATCATTTGTAGATGCTACTTGTAAAAATGTATTAGCACTTTGAGTAGGAGTCGGTGATTGATCTATTTGTTCTGTAATCTGTATGTCAAAAACTAATCCATTATTTTGATCTGAGTATACTGGTTTATCTATTCCTGAAACATCCTGCTTTGCAACATAAATTCTATACAATCCTGCTGTAACATTTCTTAAATCGCCTTCATCTAAGACTAATTTTACTTGACCTACATTGCTAGTATGCTCTAAAAGTTTATAGAACAGTCGTCTTTTAGTTGTAGGATTTATAAGATATGCACTTAAAGTATCACTAAAAACATTTTGTAGTTTTCTATCTCTATTTCTAATACTAAATATTAATTCGTTTGTTAAGCCTTTATGGGCTATTAATTTTCTGTTATTCATAGGTCTGTTATCCACGTATAGGCCATCCGTACCAATTACTAGGTCGATATTATTATCATATAAGTATAATTTGTGGTCGCTTTGGCTCATAATAAACTCTTTATATTGTACTATTTATCATAATAAGTTATAAATACTTTTGTGGAGAAAAAAGAACTTATCAAACAAACAGAAGAACGGTATCCGTTCTTAACCGGCATCAAGTATGGAGATTATGAATACATAGGTATCGTTATCAACCATGATAATAGCATATTAACTTTCTATGATCTAGAAAAAATACCTAATCAAGAACTTAAAAAATTGTTTTTAGAATTAGGAGATACTTGGTGGTGGGAATCTAATAGGCAACTACCAATAGATATATTTTTATTTCACGAAATGAAAACTTTCAAATCTGCTTTAAGAACATTTGTTATGAAAGATATAGAGATATTATTTGGAACTACTACTTCTCTACAAAATCTTATAAAGAAACGTATAAAAAGAAGAGGGATTCAATTAGTTAGGAAGGTTGATTAAGTTTCTCAATTATTGTATTTAATTGTACGATTATTGCTAAAGCATAACCATAACTATGTGACTTCTTAAAAAAGTATGTATTGTCATTAGGTTTTACCCAAACATTACTTTCAATTTCCTTCCAGCTCTTTCCCACCAAGTGACGTTTACCTGGTCTAATCATTGCTAATATCATTGCTAATTGTTCTATAGATGTAGGCACATGTTGTTTAACTATATCAAAGTGATTACTTATATGAAATAATTGTTCAACTATTTCTTTATGTTCAAACAGTTCCCACATGGGTTCGGTTGCAACTAACTTATCTAAATGTGTTTCATCTATTATATCTTCGTATATGTGATTGTTTAATACATCTAATTTAAACCAACCTTCATCTTCTGCTTGTTTGTGATCTATTGTACTGTAACCTTCTAATGGAAACTTAGGAATGTTCTGAAAGTAGACACCAGTATTGTGTTTAGTAAATTTACCATCCTTTTCAATACTTGCAGGCGTGTGCTTGAGTAACTTTAAAAAGTCATCTCGGTTAGCCATATCAATGTCTACATCAAAATCAATCTTCACGGAACAATAAACTCCACTTCATTAGTTTTTCTTTTTTAATTGCCATACGTTTTTGTATTTGTTCGTCTGTCACAAGTCCACCATCTTTGAGTATTTCTATCATACACATAACGTCACCTATTTCTTCTTGTAACTGCTTTGTATCGCAGGGTTCATCAAAACGTATCATCTTGCTACATGCTTGTATTAGTTCACCACATTCTTCCATTGTGATTACTAACATTTCTTCTTTCTTTTTCATTCTTCTTTTACAAATATTCCGTCAACCATTTTGCCTTTGCGATCTTTTATATCTTCGTAAGCAACACCTAAACATTCTTCTAATGTAGTGCCTTCACGTTCTGCAATATTAATTAATATTACTAGGCAATCTCCAATGTCATCCTTAACATCTTCTCCTTTACATACACTATCTGATAGTTCTCCAACTTCTTGTATTAATTTTAATACTTGATCTTTACTAGTTGCTCCATCAATTAGGTTCCTATCATGGTGCCACTGTGATGTCTTTTCAATTAACTCTTTCATTATATCTCCTATATACCTGCAATCTCACATGCATTTTTAACTTCTATTACTTCTTCTTTATTATTTGCAAATTGTTTCATCCAAAAGGTTGCATCAATAATATGCTCAATCATCTTTACTTGCTCATCACTAAATTTTACTAGTAATTCATCACCAGAATTGCAAAGATAAATCATCCAGGGAGATATCTTTGCACTTCTAATATCGTGTACTGCTCTGGGGGCGGTTACATCTTTAAAATAGTTTTGCCAAGGCTTGTTATTTTCCTTAGCCCAGGTATCTAAATACATTATTGTTCGTTCTAATGCTTTCATACCGGGTTCTTTCTTTACATATACTAGTAAATACTCATCATATAAACTATCTTTACTCCAGTCTGCAAGTTTTTTACCATTTTTGATTAACCATTCTGCAAACTTTTCTGGATTTAGATATTCATTAGTAACGCAACTTCTACCAAACTTTACAAATCCTTCATAGTATTGACTTTTAACGAAATCTTCATATGTCTTTGGCTTTGTTGATGTTGTATTAAGTTCATAAAACATTTGAAACACTCTATAGCCTAGTCTAGTATGTGTAAGATCTTTATCAGCCATGCGCCTTTTCTTTACACACATGTGGGCACTCAGAGTTCGTTCACTCATAAATGTTTTTTCACACCATTTACAGGTGTTATTTTCCGAAGATGTCTTTGATTGATTTGTCATCGTATCCGTGTGCTTCTGCTAATTGTTTTAGTTCTTCCTTTGTGTTTATTTCAATAAAATTATTAATATCTTCTGCTTTCATATGAGGGTAAATGCTATAAACAAAATCAAATACTTTATTATTTTTCTTCCTAGCATTAGGCGGTTTTAAGTAAGGATGAAATTGTATTTTACCTACACCACATGCTGTAAATAGTAACCATTGTAACTCAGGGTGTTGTGGGACTTTATATTCAACCTTATGATACCTATTAAGTAATTCATTAGTCATATAAATATAGTTTGCGGCATCTCTTCCTTGCACACTACTACAATATCTCATCATCATCCAGGCGCTAAAAGCCTTTCTTTGTTCGTCTGTTAAGTTATTATAAAAGTTTCTGTCCTTTTTGTCAATAGCAGACATTACATCTTTTAACGGTAATGCTGGTTTCTTAGGCATCATTATCTCCTAACATTTCAAAATCATAAGGTACTTTCCAATTTCCCTTATATGCATACTTATTAGGATATGGCTCATATTTAAAGTCTTTTTCGAGTGTGTATACTTTTCCTTTATACCTTTTATACAATTCTTTTATAAACAAATGATTTCTGTTTAGTTGATTAAAAGACTTATCTAATTTTTCATCTGTAAGTTGAGCATCATAAGGCTCTCTATTAGATAACCAAGGTGTTATATTACTTTGAGAAAATTGTAAGTTTGCAACTGTGAAACTTATAACCTGTTCAGTTGTATTCTGTCTTTGCATATAAACAATATTATCTGCCATTTCACATAACTCATAACAAGTAGTTAATATTTTTCTATCGTTTGTTTTTAATTGAGTAGGACATAGTTTTGCTATACAGTCCTCTTTATTATTAAACTCGTTAAGATTGTCTGAAACATCATTAGGATTAAAAAATATTTCTTTAAAAGTATAGCAGTCTCTTTCTTTCAGAAGTTTATCATGGAGAGAAAACCCTCCTGATCTATAATTTGCTATAACTAACTGCTTCATTCTCCATTAAACTCTATTAGTGTTTTAACATTAAATCCACTATCCTCTATTATAGCACTTCCACCTAAATCGGGCAAGTCTATTACAGCCAAAACTAATATATTTTCTTTAGGTACGTTCCAGCATTGTGCTATTAAACTTGCTAATGCCTTTGCTGTTCCGCCTGTAGCAATTAAATCATCTATAATTACAATTTTATCGTCTTTATTTAAATCTGAATTTCGTTGTATATGTAAGGTTGCTTCTCCATACTCCAGGTTATAATTTCTTTGATATGTAGGGTTAGGTAATTTGCCTGGTTTTCTTGCTAGTATTAGTGGCAGTTCCACATCTCTAGCAATAGGAGAACCAAATATAAATCCTCTGCTTTCTATTGCTACCAGTTTTGTTGCTTTAAATTGCATACAACTATCAGTTAAATCTATTAATGCTTTATTGAAGGCTTCTGGGTGTTCTAATAGGCTTGTAATGTCCCTAAACTGTATTCCTTTTATAGGAAAATCAGGTACTGTTCTAATAATATCTTTTAAATTCATAATGTAAAATCTTCCCATGGTATTAAACTATTACCAGTTGGTTTTTTACCAAAATGTCCATAATTAGTAGTATCTGGTAATATTACATTCTCTAATCCTAAAGTATCTAAAATACCTAAAGGAGTAAGATCAACTTCTTTTCTAATCATATTGATAAAATCTAATCTTAATTCACCGTTTGTATATATTAATAAGGAAGAGGGTTCTTCTATTCCTATGACATAACTTAATTGTACTAAACATTCTTCTAAGTCGTACTTATGAACAATATTTTTTGCTAACCATCTAGACATATATGCCGCGGATCTATCTACTTTTGAAAAATCTTTTCCTGAAAATGCGCCGCCGCCATGTGGAGCATAACCGCCATAGGTATCAACTACTATTTTCCTTCCTGTAAGTCCAGTATCTCCATCTGGACCGCCTATTACAAACCTTCCAGTTGGATTTATTTGATAACTTGTATTACTTGTTAAAAAGTCTTTGGGAACAACATCTTTTACTACTTCCCTCACTAAGTCTTCTACTTGTTGTTGGGTAGCATCTTTATGATGTTGTGTGCTAACTACTATATTATTAATATCTAAGGGTGTATTAGGTGCACCATAGTTTACTGTTAATTGACATTTGCTATCAGGTAAAATTATATCCCTATATTGAGCATGAGATTTTCTTCTAAGAGCTAATTCTTGTAATATTTTATGTGCATACGATATAGCAAAAGGCATATATTCTTCTGTTTCTCTATTTGCATATCCGAACATAATACCTTGATCACCTGCACCAAAAGAATCTGTCCCTAATGCTATATCAGAACTTTGTCCGTGTAAAAAGTAATCTATTTCTAGTTTATCCCAATGAAATCCATCTTGTTCATATCCTAATTGCTTAACAGTATCTATAATAATACCTCTAACCGACTCTTCTACATCTTCTTCCCTGTCTGTTTTATATTCTCCAGCAACAACTACTCTATTTGTAGTAACCAATGTTTCTACTGCGGCTCTATTGTTTATATTATGGTTGATTAACCATTGTGCTATGTGATCTGATATTAAATCAGCAACTTTATCTGGGTGTCCTTCGCTGACACTTTCACTTGTAAATTGATACATATTTTGTTTTCCTTATTTAAATTTGTTTTCCATTATGTCTTCCCAAGTAGAATATTCAATACCATCAAACGATCCTTCAGGGAAAGCAGGAGGTACCCATTGCACCGTCCTTTCTCTTTTGTACACATTTTGTAACCACACTATTTTTCCAGATAGTAATGTTACAGGCTTCCAAGCAAACCATTTTATCCAAGGTGTATATTCAGCCTCGGTAGGATTCTTCAAATGTGGGTACCTCGAATAAGCAGGATGGTTATAATTCTCCATCCTTTCTCATTTGTTCTCTGATTTTGGTTGCACTAATTTTTTGTGTTTCCTCATCTAAAACTTCTTCTTCAATTTTATAGCCTACGCCTCTGCCATAAGTAATATTCATAATGTTAGGTACACTATAAACTCTAAACTTACCGGCAAATTCAGCCAATTCTAATTCTACATTTTTACAGATCTCATCTACTTGCCATGGATTGTCTTGGGTAATAGGCATATCTCTAACCATTACTGCTACCTGTCCATGTTTTGCTAGAGCTCTTTCAAATAACTTTTGGTGTCCTTCATGCCAAGGTTGAAATCTTCCCAACATTTGTGTAACAGGAAGTTTTGGTTGAAATTCCGAATCTTTAATATCAACGGAAAGCAATCTTGCCCATTGCTCTATAGAGTCTTCAGTCCACCATTCGTCTTCATTTATAACTGCGTTTACTAATCCTGCAGGCTGTTCAAACATTTTATTAGTGTCTTCAAATCTGCCTTCCTTTATTGTGTTCATCCAGATTACATATTCAGGCATAAACTTTTCTCTAAGTTCATTAGTAGGACAAACAAAATCTGCAATACCATAACGTTTTTTAGCAACACTTTTGCGTACATAATCTTGCATACGTTTCATTTGTCGTTCTCTACCTTCAGGCGAGAAGTCCCAATCATTAAATTTTTCTCTGATTTCATCAGCATTATACCAATCAGCATCACCAAGTATTTCCACTAGTCGTTTTGCCAACGTCGTTTTACCTGAGCCAGGCAATCCACATATTAATATTCTTTTCATTTATTCCCTATTTTCTCTTTCCCATTCTGCATTTTCTTCAAATTCTGCAAGATATTCTTCCATGTTTTCAGCAACTAGATCTTGACTATCATGCCACTTAGTATTTAACCAGCCTACTTGAGCATCATAACTTTTACCGGTGGTGTCATTGTAATCATAATCACAATCTAATTCTTGTTTGTCATAATAAACAGCATCAACGAATTCTGCTAAATTAGTTTCTACAACACCATATCCTAATTTGAATTCATCAAATGGTTCTTTAGTATCTACAAACCAAGCACCAAAGGACCCTTTTTCTGAACTGTGAAATGCTAATACAGGCACATACTTGTTGCCGTCTGCATCTTCTTCGTTTAAGACTTCTGGCTCATCTTCTGTGCTAAAATACCCACCTTCTCTGCCATATACATGAATGGCTTCTCCTTCATATACTTCTTTATCATAGTCCCAATCATCAGAACCATCCGCTGGAACTTCGTATACTGTAAAACCTCCATCTGCATAGGCACTATTAATGTGTTCAAATTCATCATTTTCCCACATATAAAAATCTTCACCTGGCATTGCAGGGTGTGGAATACCTTCTGGGTCTAATAATGCATCAGAATCTACCTCTTCTTCTGGTTCCCAATCTTCTGATTCTAATACTGCATCTACAAGTTCATCTTGTTTATCTGCATAATAACTAACAAATGCAGGATTAACTTCTCCTAAGACAAGTTCGCCTCCATATCTGCCACCTTCTATTCTATATCTATGTTTTGCCATGTTATCCTCCTAACTAATTAAATCAGCAACTTCAATATCTTTTACCTTATTTGCATCTTTAACAAACAAAGCACATTGTGGATTGTCTCCTGACTCTAATGGAACTGATAATAAGTGTCCATTTTTAAGTTTAGGAAAAAACCATTTTACATCTTGATAAACATTTGTAATTTGTATAGGTTCACTGTTAGGCAGTCTACTTGTAAGAGGATTCATAACTAATGCTCTGAATTCTCTATTATTAAGACTTGCTAATGGAAGTGTTTCTACACTATCATAATCTTCATCACATAATAACACACTCCAATCCATTGGCATTTGGATATTAAACTCTCCAATCTGCAAACAAATAGCAGGAGCATGAAAACTCTCTAAAAAAATTAAAGGTAAGAAATAGAAGTCTACCCATTCTGGGTCTGCTCCATCTAAAACACAATACCTGATATCATCTATTTCATCAGGTACGCAATCTATATCGTATGTATTATTTTCTACTGTAAGTATTTTCATTTATATTCCACCTTGGTTACTGAATGTCTAAAATTCTGCTCTCGATAAAAGGCCTTTCTTTTTGTTAAATGCCTTTTACTATATTTTAAATTACTAGTAATGTCTACAACATTAACGTAATCTTTGTCCTGTGCCTTTCTAATACCTCTTCCAATACTTTGTATTACTCTCACAAAACTTTTTCCTGGCTCTATTAATATTAAATTAAAGATCCTAGGAATGTTTATTCCTACCGCCGCTACACCATATGTAGCAACAATAACTTTATTGTCCATTTCTGAAATATCATCATAATTATCTTGCCTATCTTTTTGTTTCATAGAACCTGATACAAATACCCAGTCAGAATTTTTTTCTGCTAACATTTCTCCTGTTTTAATTCTATCTATAAGAACTAATGTATTTCCGTTTTCTGCAAATCCATTTATTATTTTAGATAACTGTTCAATTCTTTTAGGATCTGTTACAAGCCATTTGAGTTCTTGTGCATATCCTCCAAATTCAATCATACCATCTTGTAATTGCAAAATACTGATATCTAAGTCTGCTAATACACCCATATCTTGTAATTCTTTACTGCTCATTTTTCCAATCACAGGACCTAAACTACAAGTACAACCCACCGCTTCATATTCATCTTTAGGAATAGTTCCTGTTAATCCCCATCTAATTGGGACATGAGCAAATACTCCACTAAGTAAATTTCTTAAAACATCTGCTTTAGCCTTATGTACTTCGTCTACCATAATACATGCAACGTCTTCTAAAAATTCATCTATAGGAAAATCTGCTTCGTAGTTTTTACTTTTCTTTTCTAGTATACTTAAACTTTGCCAAGTACAAATTGTATGTGTTTTATCATATTCTTTTCTGTCTCCATACAAAACACCTACATCTAATCCCAAATTCTTATAGTCTTTTTCTGTTTGTACAACCAAATCTTTATTAGGAACTATAACTATTGTTCTACCATAGGGCTCACACTTATGACTAAGTACCGCAGTAATAAGTGTTTTACCTGCACCTGTGGCAATCTCTTGTAAACATTGAGTGTTTTCTAAAAATCTATTTACAATATCTACTTGATAATCCCTTAATATTACAGGTTGTCCTTCTGCAGGATGTTTCTTAGGCCAAGCCACATGCTCATAACTTGATTGCATTACTTGATCAAAACTAAATTCCCATGCTTTACGCATATCTTTTATTTCAATATCATAACCTTCTTCAGTTATAATAGGAACAAGTTTATCTAACAAATGAAAATATGTTCTGCCACCTATGTCGCAGTACCTAACACAACCGTCCCATCTACCTAATTTGTAAGCAGGCATATGATATGCATAGGGAAGGAAATATTTACAAGCATCAGAAATTTTACGCCTTGCTTTTACATCAAGTCCTGTGAAACGAACATTAACCTCGTCTCTAATTTCTAAAACACATTTTGCCATAAGTTATTATACTACCAAGTATACCCTAATGTCAAGTAAACTTCTTTACCTTTATTATTATAAAAAGGAATAACTTCTACAACTTCATCTGTAAGATTTTCAACTTTTAAAGATAAAGTTAATCCATTTGTAAATCCTTTTGTAATATATAAATTAAGTTTTTTAAGATCTTCCAAGTATTCTTCGCCTTCTGCTAATACATCATATGCACCAGGTTTTCTTTCTAAGTTTACTGCATACTTTAATCTTACATCAACACCTTTAATGTTTTGATTCCAATTTATCACACCCATATATTTTGGTATTCTAGTTTGATCTGTGTCTGTATATTTTAACATTATTCCAAGTGGTCCAAAGTTATTAGCATACCTAAAGCCTTGTGTTTTGTACTCTCCTGTATTAGAATATGTTGGCATAGTGTAAACAGGATTATTGTCTTCTGCTAGATAGTATTTACAGCCTACTAAGGAACTTCCTTGCGATGCTACAAAGTCGCGATCTAATACACACCCACCAAATGTGCCATCAGTATTTACAGATGCTTCTGCATCTAATTCAAATGTTGTTGTGA